>Ga0157363_1006008_pt1 | contig 11395 bp, 8 predicted proteins | sample AttsexASBM1_FD_111477 | JGI IMG/M metagenome (GOLD analysis project Ga0157363, IMG submission 111477) | Fungus gardens microbial communities from leaf cutter ant in Ribeirão Preto, State of São Paulo, Brazil - Atta sexdens ASBM1 | ecosystem: Host-associated > Fungi > Mycelium > Unclassified ...
CACACACACACACACACACACACACACACACACACACACACACACACACACACACACACACTTTAATAGTATATTTTATAACAAATGAATAATATCCATTTATTTTATAATTTCATTTTATAATTTATTTTATAATTTCATTTACTATACAGCTTTTCAAGCAAGAAACATAGATGACATAGCCTAAAACAATTACTCAATTTTATCCTTATTGTTTGCAACATTAAACAAAGATGAAATAATTTATTGTGATACATTGTATCATATCTTTTATTCAAAAACACTCATATTAATCAGTGTAATTTAGCTAAAATATTTAAATGTGAGCGCGTGTACAGTTCTCAAAATGATCACGTGACGTTGTCTCTCCTACATCAAAGACGCTGACGCTCAATGTCGCAACTGGTATATCTAGACTATTATAGCTCAGTGATGGAATAGGGACGGAACAAGAAGTGGAAAAGGAATAAAAATGGTGGCCGCGAAAACTTATATTTTTAATGTTCTAACGCAACACGCGATGTCCAATGAGTATAAGCATACAAAACTTGCATGATATAAAAGTGCGGAAAAGGGCATACTGAAGTGGCACGTAATGTATCATTGTTTTTTTATCTTGGTATCTATTTATGCACTCAAATTTTGTCATTCGACTCAATATTATCATATTAATCAGCATCAAATTATTTTAAATCTCAAAATATGATGGTTTATTACAAGAACAATAACGTACTCTTTATTCCGCAATCATCAAATGCTGTTTGGTTGCTTCAATGATGCATTCTCTATTCCGCAGTCCTATTTCGCCATGTGATTTCACCCTTAGGATATGCCAGAGGCATAATAAGGGAGCGTTTATAGTGGCCATAACCTTATGCCGTATGCCGTAATCTGTAAGAATTGACTAATCATAGTTGAATTTTCCCCTCCCATTCGATTGTAAGAAGAGAATATGCAAAGGTGATTGATCAATTTTTACGACCAATATAAACGCTCCTTTAGTCTTCAAATCTGTTTTCTGTTCCTGCATTAAACTGCATTAGCACTCTCTTTCTTATTTTCAACAAATATCAAGTATATACTTATCTTACTTCAAGTTCCAAAAGTGTACACTAGTTCAGCCACTGAAAACAAACCTCTAGTGCAGCCAGTACAGTGAATTCGTGCACTGAGTTCCGTTGCACTGAAACAAGAAACATCATCGTTGACACCATTTTGGAAACAGGGAATCGATTGCGTATCATCGTCGAATGTTCTCACTTCTCGCACTTTCATCTCACGTGAAAAAATACGCGCGATTGACTATGAGCATAGTAAAAATATCTTTATGCTCACGAGAATGAAAATCACAGATGTGCAAGCGAAATGCAAGCGATACATAATCAAAGTGCTACATAACATTTGTTTTGACGCACGTAAGCACATACGTGTATAATTTATAACAGAATATAATTTATTTCAATATTAAAATATTTTATGAACTGTGTGTGTATTATTCAACTAACTAACATAAGGCCTATTCGCATTGCTTGCACTTTTTGCACTCGGCATCTTCGCTTTCTCTCTTTTCAAAGCCAAATATCTATCTGATTTTAAATGCAAAAATATTTGGGGATTTCATGCAACGCGAATAGACTTATAATAGAATTATCTATACAGTCAAGCGGATCTTAGTGTCGAATAATATTTTTGAGTGAATTTTATAAATTTACAAGTTTATAATTTTTGTTTGAACTGGAAATTTTAAAATTTACGCAAAAATATTATAAGATATGAATATTTGCTTCGGTCAATTATTGGCCATTTCATCATCTTAGTTATTTAAATACTTTATATATTTAAATAATTTATATACTTTATATATATATATATATATATATATTAAATATATATAAATATATAAATTATATATATATATTAAGATATAATAATTATATATATTAATTATAAATTATATATATATATATATACTTAATATGTTTATATTAATATATAATAATAACTATTTTATATAATTGTCTTAAATGTATTGTCTGGGATTTCAAATGCATCTTGAGTATTTCGTAATCGTTTTCTTATTAAATTCAAGTATCTTTTGCGAATTTTATTATTTTTGTTGTCATTTTCCTTCATACAAAGCATAAAAATAATGTCCATTGCTAGAAACAATAATCTATGTCTTGAAGGCTCGGTTGTTCCATCTTTTAAATTTTATTTATTGGGTAAGCAAGATTACTCAATTACATGCGCGGATTGCCAGATTTACCTACAAGTAAAATTTATCAAAAGATGGAATAATCAGGCCTAAGTAGAACAGATTTTGACAAAATTTCAACTAATTTCGACCAATCTCGATACGTTTTGACATCATTTGATACAATTTGACATAAAATTTCTTGTCGATCGAAAATTTCAATGTCACGTGAGAAATTTCCACTATGATGAAAACTATCCAATTAAGGGGTCGATTCTGTATCTTCAAGGCTGTGGTCAAAATCTCGCTACAAATGCTTTGAAGCATTTGATGAACCAATTAGAAGAAAGAATTTTACAAACTGACCAATTAAAAAATGTTTCAAAGCTTTTGCGGCATCGCGTTGATCATACATCAAAGGTGAAGATTATAAAAGTGATCAAATTTACTAGGTGTTGACCAATGAAAATAATCAGTATTCTAGTAAATTCGTTCACTTTTATCTTTTACATTAGGGTTTCGAGATACAACACAATCAACTCTCTGAAAACGTTTTAGTGTACACTTTTTAAAATAGTGCAACCAGTGCAGGAACAGAAAACAAACTATGATGTAGAAGACGCGAACATGAAATCGGATTATCTGTCGAACTATCAACCGTGGTGGAATTGTGCTGTTTCCGGCAATGTCGTCCTTCCGGTCTTATGGCTTAACTTTTACTAGAGGAACTCTACTGCGAGCTATCGAGTCTCATCGAGAGCGGGCCTTTCCCGGCATATGCACATTCCACTGTCTTACGCCGTTGGTATGGTATTTTAAATGAACGAATCGTCTCGTCCAACTGACACAACTTGACAAATCGCGAAACAGGAGTGTACCGCGAAGATGAAATGAAAACGTCACAGCATTCTTCTTGCCTATTGCATTTCTTAACTTTCGCTTTCGATAAGAAAAATAATAGGGCAACAATTAGTTGTTAAGAAGATAATCTGACCTGACTTTAGCGTCCACCGTATCTGGATAAACGGTATTGCAAAAACTTTCTAAGTGTCAAGCGGCATAGCGCAGTAAACAAAGTCGGTCACCAACGCTATGAGAAACTTGACTCTTTTTCCGAAACAGGACATTCTTCGGAATCTCCCTCTCGACGAGAACGGAAGGCGGATTTCCAAGAACGCTGAACGGCACGTAAACACGAGGAGTCGAAAATTCTCTATTGCAAGGAAATAGGAAGATAGAATTTAGTAGCCGCGTGTCGTCGCCTCATCGTCAACGACGCGTTACCGCGTCGATCACTCGACATGGACGCCTGTTTACGCGTGAATCAAAACATCAATGACCTTGAAAGCCGCCGCGTCACGTGACCGGGGAGAGAGAAGCGCCAATTGGTTCGCGGAGGCCGCGTACAACGTGTATTGCGTCGTGCTCGTCGTGGCCCGCATTCCTCGTCCAATAGGATTCGCGCGCGTTGGGCCGGGCGGTGCGAGGGAGGAGGGGGAGGGAAGAGGACGAGACGAAGTGGACAAGAACGAGCCGTGAACGGTGAGGACGACGACGAGGAGGACGACGAGGACGACGGTGGCGGTAGCGGCGGCAACAGCAGCAGTGGCGACGGTGAACAGTAACGGTGGTTGTGGCGGTGACGAGAACGAAAACGAGAACGAGAACGAGGACGACGACGGTGGCGGCGACGGCGACGGTGCGCCGTGTTGGTCGGTGGCGTACGCCGTACGTGTTGTTGGTGCGTGTGTTCGTGCGCGAGCGCGGTTGGTCGGTGGCTCGCGTTGTTGTATCCAAGATGAAGTCCGACTCGAAACCTTTGTTGACAGCTCAGGCGGAAAAGGCGAATCATTACACGTAAGTAGCGGCCGGCCGGACCGCCCCGCCGCAGGGCAACCTTTGTGAGACTAAGTGCGATAACTCGGTGCGATCAGCGATGGAGCGCGATGCTGCATGTCGCGCCCGCCGATACTCTGCCTGCGAGAAAGAAGTAATAGCGAGGGGGAGAGTGAGAGAAGGGCGGTGAGCGAGGGAGCTGACGAGTTGGCCGTTTCATACGCCGGGAAGTGCGCGGATCATCCCGAAAGTGCAGTGCGAAGAAAATTTATCAAACATATTGTGAGAGAGGGTGGGTTGGAGGGAGGGAGGGAGGGATTAAAAGTAGAAGGTAACGGTGCGGCTAGAGAGGGAACAGAGTGGGATAGAGAGAGAGAGAGAGAGAGAGCTGTGAGAGTGAGAGAGTGAACGAGAGAGAGAGAGAGAGAGAGAGAGAGAGAGAGAGAGCGAGAGAAAGCCGCGAGCAACGAATGCGGCCTATACGCGACTACGCGACGCGCGCGTCCTACGATTCGCAAAAATACATGTATGAACGATGAGAGAAAGAAAGAGAGAGAGATAGAGACGCGGTGACGGTGGCGGCGGTGGCGGCGGCGAAGGCAGCGTGGTGGCAGAGGAGCGTGGCAACCTCCAAGTACGGGCGAAAAATAATGTCTAGCACGGTGGATTCGCATTCCAGATACTTGAAGGAGTTCCGCGTCGACCAGTGTCCCCTCTTCATACAGCGCAAATGCACACAGCACCGACCGTTCACGTGCTTCAATTGGCACTTTATGAATCAGCGAAGACGCAGGCCGGTGAGAAAGAGGGACCGCACCTTCAACTACAGCGCCGATAATTATTGCACCAAGTATGATGAGACGACTGGCATCTGTCCCGACGGAGATGAGTAAGTTTCTTTCTTTGCCTCTGTCTCTTCTATTGCGCATCGCGTATCGCGACGCCGGACGCGCGACGTAGTACACATTCTTCTCGGTTTGTGCTGCTTGTGCGTAAGAATGGATACAACGTGCGTCGTACATGGATTCCTCGATAAGAACACGTAATGGCAGAGTGCATTCACGACGCGACGATTCTACTTTGATGAAACTTCATTGTCGTTAAACGCCATTATTTCTTTCTCATCACAAAGTATTGCGTACAATACGTACGTGGTACGTGTATGTATATATACACACACACACACACACACACACACATTATATTTATATATATATATCATAATGTAACGCGACGTACATGTTTACGTTCTGCGCGACTCTTTCATCCCCTACAAAGAGAAATAATTGTTGCTCGAGTCTTCAGCGGGGATCAGGAGCGAGATGTAGAAAACGATACAGTACATACCGTACCACAGAATTGTGTACTGCGTTCTTTCAGTTGGGCAGTCGCAGCAGTTGCGTGTTACGTATATAGGGGAGACCGGTCATGTCACAGTTTTTGATTTTTAGAAAAAAATCGATGCCTGATTTTGAAATATTATACACATTATTACATATGCCTACATCTTTTAGATATTAAAAAAAAATATTACTCGTGAAATCGTTAGGTATTTAATATTAAATGAAGAATGAATTAACCCCGTGGATTGATTGTCACGTTTAAGGATTGGCAATAACATATCAAAAATACAATTTTTATTTTAATATCAATTCTATATTTTGAGAAATAATAGAGAGTAATTTGTATTTTATTTGAATCAATACAAATTACTCTCTATTTTAATCATTTTATTATTTTAATCATAAAATGTATTTTTGAACTGTGGTTTCTATATGAAAAATGAAAAAGACGTATCTATGTGAAATATAATATATTTCTAAGTATATTCTTTAAAAATGTGCTCTCTAAAGATATTTAAATTAATTGTCCTAACTTTATCTCATTTTTGTCAATCCTATCCCATTTTTAAAAGAGATTGTATTCACTAACTTTAAGTAAATGGATAATGATTAATTGTACAGATCTTCCAAGACATGTTATTTTCTACGAATACAGAGATATCGCGATTAATAATGCCAAAGACTTATCAGACAACAATACAAATAGATGATAAGAAAAATTTACTCAAACCAACTTCATTTTTTTTTTAAGTCATAAATAATATATACTACAATACTTGTGCAAATCATTTTATACGACAAATTAATATTATATCAGCAATCTACAGTCAAAAAAAAAAGATTTTCTGCCACATTCTGTTTAAGTTACAAGTATTTTGACAATCAATCCCGTACGACAATCAGTCCCGGTCTCTCCTACATGAATGAAAGTTTAAATCTGTTCTTTTTAGTTGTCAACTTGTCATTTTTTTCTTTTCTTCTTCAGTTCAAAGAGAAAAGGAGAAAAAATGAACGATGCAAGAAATTCAGCTAAAAAGAACAGGCCTTGTATATTTTGCAATATAATTTCTGCTTATGATTCGGCTAGGGGTGCGTTCTATTTGACGTTCAGAAACTCGCGAGCGTTGTTTGTCTTTGTCTAACATGATAAATAAGGATGAAATTATTTTAAAATGTTACATATGTCAAATGCCTGTGTTATAGCACACGATTCAATGTTGCGTATTGGATTTATCAAAAGTTATCCTTGTATATTACAGTTTTCTTGATATTTTAATCATAATTTATATATTGATATTTCTTTGTATTTCCCAAAAATTTTCGCCCCCCCCCCCAAGAATTCTCCTTAATTCTCTTTCTCCCAAAAAATCTCTACTCCCAAAAAATCTCCCAAGAAAAAGAAAAAAAACCTCTAAATTTGAGAGAAAATCCCCCATCCTGGTAACAGTGAATTTGCGCGGAATCTGAATGTTCTATAAAGTCAGTATCACACTACACACTGGAAATTGATTGAGAACTTAGTTTCAGTCCATTTCGCTGTGATTAGCTAAATTCTAATCTTCAATTCGCAATCCTCAATCTCCAATGTGTAGTGTGTGTGTGAGACATGGACTTAGGGCTTAGGGGGCTTAAAGTCTGTTTTACCGATTCAGCAGAACTTACACATACGATTTACGTGTCATTGACATACATCGTATAATTTACATACATACAAATTTTCTAACTAATCTTTTAAAGTATCTAGGCCCAATTTTAAGAGCTCAACATTGTTTGTTTATATAATCTCTAATCCAAACTAAGATTATTTTGTACGTACAAAATATAAAACTTGTATATAAAACAAATTATATTGTTGCGAATCGAAGCGACAAGAAGCCGGATAACCAGATTGTAATTTTCAACTTTTTTTTCCATTTTTTTTTTTTGCATAAAGTTGATTTTGGACTATATAATCGTTTATACTTCAATTGTGGAAAAGGATATTTTTAATCTGTGCATATATAATACATATGTATAAAAGCAATTTAAAAAATACTTATTTGAAAAATAATCATTAAAATAGACAACTTACTTAGTATTCCTTTAAGTCTGTTCGTATTACTTGTGTTTTTTGTCTCATACTTTCGCTCTTTTTCTCTTCAACGTCTGAGTAGATAGGGTGTCTCAGATTACCCGGCGTATATGCACTCCTTTCAAAATAAATTATGAAGAAACTTCATTATTTATCTTCAATTTGATCAATATAGGCATTTTCAAAAGAAAATTTTATAGCGAATTCAGTTGAGGGCACACAGAAAAAAAAACTATTCTTAAATCAATCATAATACGCTCACATTTAAACAAAAATATTGCTAATCTTGCTTGCTTGCTTTAAAAATTTTAATCTTGATTTCATTGTATTGATGCAAGTATTACTTTGTATTCAATTTAAAGGGGCAAGGCCAAGTAAATAGCTAAAAATTCATCAATTTTCGGGAATTTATTTTTGTGAAAAATGTATTGAATAAATCTTTTTGAAACTTTTAGTATACTTTAATATTTAATTGAAGATTTGAAATAAAAATTTTTATTTTTATAATATGTATTTAAATATTAATGTAATAATATAAATATTAATATGTCCAACCATTAGAAAAAAAGTATTCTGTCATGGAGTGTAGGAACTATTGTTTTTATCTGAAATCAAAAATTCAGAATGGATTAGTTAATAGCTTATGAATATAGCTTAATATGAATCTGTTTTTAAATTAAAAAAGGAAAAAAAGGTGCGTTTTAAGACAAATGGTAAAAAAAAGCAATTGTTTATTTCAAAAATATTTATGTAAAAACAGATTTATACTGATATTAAAAAATATGTGTACATGAGAAGAAGTTCATTGTTTAAAAATTGAGCTACATTGCACGCTCGAAAATTGCCATTTCGAGAAAAACGCGTTTAAAGTTTTCGATACCGAAAAATAACATTTCTTGGAAACTTACAGCTGTTTTAATCTGCAATACCAGGTCCGTACATCAATCCTTCTTCCTCAAATGTAGTAATAAAGCCGCCTGTTGCTTTTTTCGAGCAGGTCTGGCCTCTTTCATGTTATCGACGCGCGTTTATACCGAGTACCGCACAGCGCACCACTAAAAGCATTAGCTGTAACTGCCTTAAATTTTCGAATTCACTTCTGCGACTTTGACATTTTGTTCTATATGTTACATACTATTGATTTGTGAAAAAAAAATTTCGATTTTTTTTCAATCTTCTACATGACCTCCCCCCCTCCCCTTTAAGATTTGCTCTCAATAAAAAGTTCTTATCAATCAATCATATCAAGATTACAATTTTTTAAGCAAAATTGTAATATTTTTATTTATATGAGGATATTATGAAGATATATATATATATATATAAAGTCTTTTTCTGTCCTCTATGACGTTGGCATCTCATTTTTCAAAAAATGAAATTTTGGTCAAAGTTCCGAATGCACCCCGAAAAGTTCTGGAGTTCCTGCCCAAAATTAAGAATAGTTCCGGCGAATTAATATAAAAAAAAAAATTTTTAAATTTGGGGTGCTAACTTCACAAAACGAAGAATCGCGATATCTTCTAAATCATTCAATCTAGCGCCTTAAATAATAATAACTTTTGATACAATTTTTGGGTTATCCAGAATTCTCAACAGAACTGCTGTAAATGTATATAATGTTAAAAAAATTTTTGTCCTTCAGATGTGACACAATCAGATATTCAAAAAATAACGATATCCTTTAAACTGTTGGTCCTAACGCTTCGAGCGTTAATAACTTTCGTCAGAACTCGTGCGGTGCTACCCAGAACTGTCGACAGAATTGCCAGAACTTTAAAAAAATGTTCACCCTTCGGGTGATAGAAATTTTTGATTCGACGAACGAAAAATCGCGATATTTCTTAAACCGTTGGTCCTAGCGCTTCGAGCGTTAATAATTTTCGTTAGAATTCGTGGAATGCTACCCAGAACTCTCAATAGAATTGCCAGATATTGTAATAAAAGATATCATAATTTTTTGAATATCTGATTCTGTCACATCTGAGGGACAAAAATTTTTTTTACATTACGGCAGTTCTGTTGAGAGTTCTGAATAGCACCCTAAGAATTCTATCAAAAGTTATTATCATTTAAGGCGTTAGGTTTAATGGTTTAGAAGATATCGCAATTTTTCGTTCTTCGTTTTATGAAGTTAGCACTCCAAAATTAAAAAAATTTTTTTTTTTTATATTAATTCGCCGGAACTATTCTTAATTTTGGGCAGGAATTCCAGAACTCCTCGGAGTACATTCGGAACTTCGACCAAAATTTCATTTTTTGAAAAATGAGGTGCCAACTTCACAGAGGTCTTTTTCTGTGCACTATTTCAAGCCATTGTACATTGATTTAATTTAAGTGAATGAGAAAAGTGCAATGAGAATATTTCGAATTATAAAATCATATTTTGTTTAATAGCATCATAAAATGTTTTGAGGATTTCACAGTTTTAATCCGTTTCTATGTTACCAAATACATATCTTTACGTCAATTTGTACATGGACATTATTTGAAAGATGCATTTTAAATGAAAATACAAAATGGAAAATATTGTCTTATTTTATATTTTGTATTTAAAATTTTTTCAAAAACTTTTACATTTCTATTTAAATAGTTTTTATTGCCTATTTTCTATTTGAAATACATTTATAGATTGGCACTAATAGTTTTAATAGACTAGGCGCGATTAATGTCGCACGTGACGCGCGATATCTAATAAGCATACAACTTTTCTGAACAATTTATGCGCTCATTTGACATCGCTCATTGTGTGGTAACGGTTAGGGTCATAAAAATAAGCCTATGTCCATGTCAATTACGCCTGCATTGTGTGGTGTCAGCCTCCTTCAAAAACCAATAAATGTAAATTTTTTGTAAAAATTTATAATGATAAAAGATATTAAGAATAAGAATTCAAATACGAGATAAACATTTAAAAATAGATAATAGAATATGAAAAAATATATTTAAAAAATTATTTTCATTTAAAAAAAAACCTTTCAAAAAAATGGCCATTTTCTATATCAAATGGATGCCTAATAGCATTATTTTATATTTTCAGATGGAAAGATCACAACTATATTTTACATTTCCTATTTTAAATAGGTTCATTTGACTGATGTATATCATATTTTAATATCATTAAATATGTATACATTCTCCAATGAAAGAAATAAAGTTGACTAAATTGAAATTTAGTCAAACAATTTTTTTCAGCGTATGACGGCTTTAATATGTGCAATGCATACTGAATGCGTCCAATTGAATTCGATATGAGAAGTGTTTCTTATCTATTTGCATGTAATCCGAATATACCTATATAAAAAATATCTACATCTAGAAGATTTAATTTAGGATAGTTCCGTTTCCGGTTGGGCGACTGGAAATTGAAAATATCACCGTTCGATAAGAGTATGTATATATATATATATATATATATATACATGATCTACTTTATCAAAATTTTTAGGATTTTTCAGAAAAATTACTTCCTTTTAAAAAGAATGTATGTGATCTGGGACCTTATGTATATTCATTTCATTTTAAATGCAAAAATTTTGTAAGATTTTAAGTAACGTTAAGACCTATTCTCTTCGGAGCTGCCGCTACAATCTACGGCGCGAGCAGTTTGTTTATAAATCGGAGAGAGAAAACGGATAGATCAATAATTTCATTTATCACGCATTCTAGAGTAACATGGAATTCCTAGATAAGAATCTGATTACTCAATTCGCGCTTAATACTTTCTAGTAACATGACGGAACTATTAGTACAACTTTGCTTCCGCCGTTTCTTTTCCGAAATTCGAGGCTTTATTGTAAAAAACTGGTTATACATTTATGATTCAAAGTGTTGTCCATCGCTGGCCACTATTTTCTCCCATCTTTCGGGTAGCGTACGAATCCCGCGTCGAAAAAACTGGTCATCTTTTGAGGCTATCCACGAATCGATCCAATTTTTTACTTCTTCATAAGA
>Ga0157363_1006009_pt1 | contig 11395 bp, 5 predicted proteins | sample AttsexASBM1_FD_111477 | JGI IMG/M metagenome (GOLD analysis project Ga0157363, IMG submission 111477) | Fungus gardens microbial communities from leaf cutter ant in Ribeirão Preto, State of São Paulo, Brazil - Atta sexdens ASBM1 | ecosystem: Host-associated > Fungi > Mycelium > Unclassified ...
AGCTGCAGATTTCTTCAAATTAAAGAAATAAATCAAAAGTTCCCGCAAATGACGCTTATTCTCATGATTCAAAACTCGATATTTTCGTACAAAAAAAATGATGATATATGATGCTGATACAAAATCGCTAATATTTCAAGGTTATGGTGTTGTCGAATGTCCAATCTTACGATATGTCGTTTTACATCAAACAATTTTAACTATAGTTTATTAGTGACGCCGTCTTTTGCAAACGGTGGAAACCTTATTTGTACTCCCAATTTTACAATCAATTAAAAATACTATTTTTTTATATGAATTAAAAAATAATATTTATTTTCGTATATTTTTCTAATTTTTATTTATTTTCCATTGCGTAATAGTAAATCTAGATGCTGATAAGGAAAAATACCAATTGATTACGATCATGATATCTATGTCGTATTAAAGTAACACTTGTTCAGTATGAGCATATATGCTATAATGCATCCAAATTAGAGCCCGTTTCGGTCACCTTCTTACTGTCGATGCCTTTGCGAAGTTCATCTTATACTCAACTTATTGAAGTCGACGACGCGGGTGAAGAAAAGAAATAGTTCAAGATACACATCAAAGCGGCGTGATTTCGAGGGCGCATCTCGACTTGCCGCGCTACTTTTTTGTCAGGCTGAGAAAAAAAGAAACCGAAGGACAAGACACGCGAGGAAGAAAAATAAAACTGCCGAGAAACGCCACGCCGGCCGATGTGGGATGCGCGAGGGAATTTCGAGTAAACGAGTTAATTTGCATCGAGAACGAGGACTTGGACGATGATGGCGGATGATGATCGTGACGACGCACCGACGGTGTTGGGAATGCGAGAGCTTATCTTATGGAACCGCGCGACGAGCATCTAACAAAGTCGAGTCAGATATAATGGCAGTTGATCGTTTTATAAATTTGTTCAAGCTGTTGTCGAGTCATCAGTTATCTGAATGAATGTTTTAAGTTATACTCATTAAATTCTTTGAAATTTAAACCAGTCTTGAAAAAGAGTGACTCAATTTTCAATTTTTTAAAGTGAGGTTTCACTCTTCAAAGTGAAATTTATTCTTAAAGTTTTAGACACATTCCTTTGAAAATGTTATTGCTCGTAACTTATATCTTGGATAAACAAGGTATTTTCAGATTGATTTTGTTACATGTCTTTATGACTGTTTTTCAATATTGAGAATAACATCCTATAATTAGTAACTCTTTACATTTTTAGTGATCTTTTTGTAGGTATATTATTGCAATATTATATTATAATGCTTTAATTATATTTAATTAACGAAGTAATTAAAAAATACTTTTTCTATACATTTCTTTGAAAATGTTATGTATGTTGCTCGTAACTTATATTTTGGATAAACAAGGTATTTTCAGATTGATTTTGTTACATGTCTTTGTTACGTGACTGTTTTTCAATATTGAGAATAACATTTTATAATTAGTAACGCGTTTTTTAGTAAGATGATTAGAAGACGAGCGTCTTTGCCTTTTCAATACAACTTATTTCAATCCACACAATGTTCAATGCACTTTGTGGCCCATTAGTTATCGCAGTCGGCGACCATCTCTAGTGGGATGTCGTAGATTAAAATCAAATTGCACCTTTTCCACGATTCATTCCCAATTTACAACTTCCGTTCGTCATCCTCCAGTCGACCGGCTTTACCTTTATTCGTATACTTGCGAATGGAGCGCGTTGGATACGTCGTTGACGCGCATAATTACACGGTAGGATTAAAGCGACACGTCGGACGCGTCTCAAAAGGACGGATCCCAGGACACTTCGATAGGTGGTACCTTAGCACTTTCTATCGCGCTCTCTTACCCTTCGCAGCCCTATCTCGTCACTTCTCTGTAATATGTATGTTCGCATCTCCGCGGTGTGTCGGTGTCACCTAATTGAAGCTTTCCGAAGTTAACGTAGCAGTATGTCGCGCGAAACGAATTTCCTTAGCGACGCTTGCTCGTCATTTCTGGTTCGTAGAGCGAATGACGAATCTGCAATTGCGTAAATCTTTCTTATCCAACAAAGGAACTGAGAGATTTTGGGACTAAGCTTGTAAAAAACATATTATAAAATTTGGCAATATGAGAAAATCTTTGAAAAAAATTTTAGATATTTGCGGTATGGAGAAGAAAATAAAACGAGTTAAAAATTACACGAAAAGACACATAGTGATATTCATTCTCTGATCTTTTTATATATAAAAGAATGATACTAATTCTAGACGGAAGGCAATGCATTTATATCAATGTATATGTAATACCGAAATTTCTTTATTTCATTTTCTTTATGACATGGAAAGAACAGTTTTACTGGCGTATTTAAAAATTTAATTAGATACAGATCTGAAAATAATTTTATTGGATCATCAAAATAATTCTGTAGAAAACTCAAGCATGATAAGCAACGCTGCAAAAAGTTTTGACAAAAACTTTCTAGGAATCAATTTAAACGTCTTACATAATTAATTATAATTAATAATATTTTGGTATAACAAAAATTATTTTTAATATTTAATTAAATTTTTTAATACTTCAGCAAAACCGTTCCTTCCGTAGAGTCACAAATATTTTAAATTAAGAACTATGCATGAATATATTAGAACGCATATAATTTATGCGTATTAATAATGTCGCGAGTGATCTACAAGATCTGTCTGAAGAAATAGGTAGGATAATATTTGACTGTTCTAACGGAGTTCAGATGAGGACATAGATGTAGGTAGCTACGTTTTAATCACAGGAGACCTACCGTTAGATAGGCTCGGTTCCACGGACTTCTAGTTTGAGTATTCGTCGACTCCGGGAATGCGAATTGAGAGATAAAACGGGAAAGTTGTGCCCGAGCTCTCCATTGCGATTCCTCTCGCTCTGCCATCGCTCACCAATTGTCCTTGTTCTCCGCTTGTCGCATTCATGTACGCCGAACTCTCGTTCGCTCGTTCCTCTGGTCGAGCCCGGACCGCCCCTCTAATTTTCTTCGGAGTTCAGCTATGCGGACTACATTATGGAATAATTGCGCGGGTCGTTATTTCCGGCTTCTGTTTTCGCCGGCGGCCGCGGTGCTCCTATTCCTATGTAACCGAGGCCGGTATAACAAGGGCTGAAGCTCACTCTTTCGTGCGGACTAATGAGCAATGATATCTACATTTGCGATTATTCGGCGCATCCCCTTTTTGCTCCTTAACGCACGTTGAAACGTGCTTTAATCAAGCGTTTGTCGAAGTTGCGACGAGAATTATACTGCTCACTAAATGGGCACGCTTGAGCGTGTATTACATTCACTGCTTCCGTTCAATCATGAATAAGTCGTTTTCGTATTTTATATGTTTAAGATTTACCAAACTTTTTTCAATTTTAATAACAAGACAGAAATTTTTTTCTTTAATTATTAATTATTTATTTCAATTACTCATCTCATTGGAAAGTAGGAAATTATCGATTTTCATCAAGACTCACAGAAGTACGACAGCCAGAGAGCTTTGGGTCGATTTTGACTCGGACCGAAATGAAAACCCAACATGGTGAGGGAAGGGATGAACGTTGAACGTCGAAATAAACGGGGGAACGCCACTTTAAACGTGCAATTGCATTGCCTGGAATCAGACCTATTCCTCTCCGCACTCTCTCTCACTCATTCTCGCACCCTCTCTGTCTCTCGCACTCCGTTTCTCTGTCTCGTATCAGGGCGACAGAGCGGGCAGCTTGCAAAGCCCGCTTCGCTTTTCCCCGCCTTACCCGCGACCCTTCGAGATTGCTGAGCTATTCTCGCGACTGAATGTTTCATTAAGGCCACCCGGTATTGCTCTTAGATAACTCTACGAGGGGTAAATGAAATTTCCGCCATCTCCGATATCGCCACGTCGCTACTGCCACCTTCCACCTTTCATTCCCTAACACATCCTCCCTCACCACCATCTCTCCACATTCTCATCCTCTTCTGCTCTCATACTAGCACGTCATCGACCCGAGAAAGATTTAATCAAACGCCTTTTCGTTCATTCAACATAACGAATTCGATTGTTAGGACTTTCGATCGCGACAAGATATGCTGCGAGAATAACTGCTGCAAGACAATAATAATATCGAACGAAGAATAGGTCGAATATATCCGAGTTGCAATAAACCATATCGTCTCGACAGTGGAAGATGAGACGAAACACGAGTTAGTGTCAAAAAGCGCAAAGTCAAGGGAGGATCAGATGAAGAAAGACTGACAAGGAGAAAGAGAGAAGAAGATTGAAAAGAAGAAAAAAGAAATGAACAGCCCGCAGCCAACCGTCCGCCTACCACTCATGACGATCTCGTATCAGCTGTCATCCGTTAAATCCGAAGAGGACGAACAGTATGGAAAGGAGATCCGACTTGAAGTGAAACCCGTAGGATACATGAAGGCTTTCGTGGGACTCGTACAGAAGATGGAGGGGATAGGAGAATGAGAGGTAACAGCCGAGGATACAGAAGGAAAAAGGGTGAGTGAAGCAAGAAGAGAAGAGCGGATTTCTCTGCGGCCTAGATCGAGACGAACTTGAATACTCAAATGTCAGAGAAACGACGAATTCTCATTTGCCGTTTCTGCAAGCACGTGCATACGCAGGAATACGGAGGCATCGGAAGGGTACGGGGAGGAGGAGCAGCGGGCAGGAGGGATGTAGGGGATAAGGGATCGAGGGCGCGACAGAGAACGTGAGGCACATACGTGTGCACATACGGTGTGTGTCTGTCCCGGGGCTGTCTGCCATGCTCATTCCTGCGATCTTCAATTAATGAAACTCGGGTGCAGTCGCGTCGCATGTCAAATAAATATGTCTCCTATTCCCGTCCCTCTTTCCGTAGTACAGTCGCCCCCACCGACAGACTACTTACCCTCTTCACCCTCTTCGTTCTGAATCCCCGCGTTACCGCGTTTCTCGTCGCCCTTCTTCGTGAATCTTCCTCATACCACGACCGATGTCGTTCTGCCTCTGCACACTTTAACCCTTTCGCGTACTGTTCCACCTCTTGCCCGTTCTCCCACCCTTTCGGTTTCAGGACGGTTTGATTCGGAACAAAATCATCGTTCTATTCGCGCGTACATGCTTCTGACAGCTCTCAGCTTGCCCTCTCTGCTTCACTCGGCGCGACGATAGGACTCGCGTGGCTTCGCTCGGTTGTCGCGTGAATTTCGATCCTAAATTCTAGATGTACGATTATTACAATTTAAAGTTTGTACTTCGCTATGTTATAGACTATCATTACATGCAAAGATTTTTCGACATAATGAAATTTCTTCTAAAAGTACAGAATATATGTATATATATATATATATATATTTTAACTTTTTTCTTAAGTGAATATTAGATTGTATATATGACTGTATAAGACTGTATAAATCATCAATTTTTAGAAATAGATTGAAAAATAAAAAGGAAAAAAATAAAGATACAAAACCAGAGGAAAGAAAATCAAACATAGACGCATTTAGTACACAGGTCGTCGACACGGTCGTATAATGTCGCTGGTGGCTGACGATGTACCTCGCTCGACCAGTCAGAGAGGGAGAGGGTGAAAGAGAGAAAAAGATGATAAAGAGGGAGAAGCAAAAGAGAGAGAAAGAAAGAAAGCGGAGATCTCTTTATTCTTATTAGCCCCAACAGTGATTCCTGCAAAATTAAAATTGCCTAAGGAGGTATCATTTGCCCCCCCCTCTCCCCCTCGTCACCCACCCACTCACCCTATCCCACCCCAACCTATCTTTTTCGTATCTCTTGCGCACTCCACTTTGGTTCGGCGTCCTTCTCACGCTAGACACTTCTTTGCCTCCTGCCAACCAACCAACCAACCAGCCAAGAGCTTCTCTGATGTTGCTCCTACAGATAAGTGGTCGGCTCTTGGGTTGCCTGCCTGCGGGCACTATTGGTCGATGCGTTTTTCCGTCCTCCTCCCATCTTTCTCTCGTCATTTTTTTGTTCTTCTTTTTTTTCATCCCATCTTTCGTTCTACACCTCTTTCCATCGTCTCTCCGATGCCTTATCTTCCCTCCATCCCTCTCATGCCCATATTTACATTTTATTTTACGTCACGCTCCTTTATTATCTTTCTCATTTCCCGAGGATACCCATTCGTTCGTGACAATTGTCGGAAATGGGGAGGAAGTGGACGAGTCAATGGCAAGCGCTTCTTCGTGGCTCGTTCTAATCTGGCTTTAAGGCACGTCAAAATCCTATTCATCACATTTAAGTATATCTACTTTGTCTTGACTAAAATTAAATTTTATTTGTATTTATATTCGCATATACATCGGTATTAAGAATTTTTTATTATTATTATGAATAAGAAAGTATTAGTATAACTTGAAAATAAATTTACTTTAGAAATATACTTTAGGAAATATCTATGTAAAATTTATATATATATATATATATTTAATGATTTATTTTCTTTTAAAATATTATCTTTATAATAAATTGATTTATAATATTTCTAAAATAAAATAGGAGTTTTGATTAAAAAAAGTACATTTAATGTAAAATTGAACATTCTAAAGAAGGTTGTGAGATCTAAGAAAGTTTTCCTGATTCTCAGATTGGTGTACAATTTCAGTCACTAGTTAAACGATAGAACAAGGCACTTTGACTTGCTTTCGAAAGGATACCCCATGAGAGGGTGTTCGCTATCAAACGCTTGGCTCGCCGCGGAATGTGCCCGGCTCACCCTTCAGAAATCACGACACTTGGCCGATAGATGAATTGATACGGAATTTCAGCGGTCTTGCGCTTAATCGACCGATCCGTCCCTCTCTCACTTCCTCCGTCTAACGCAACCCCCGGCTGCTGTTTCTCAGCGTTCGCGTCCCACCACCTTGTCCGCAAGAGGTTTATCGCCGACACTTTGTAAACGCCGTGATTTCAAACCGCGGCGTAAACCTCAAGGCCGGCTTAGATGAATCGTATTACGCACCGATAATTAATCCTTCGTTGACGGGAATGGAATTCGACCGTTGGCACGCCAGCGAGAGATTATTTTGCACATTGCTTTCGACCGTTTGGTATACATTATTCAACGGGCGATCCACACGTAATGGATGATTATGCGAGCAACGGCAATTAATCGGGGATTAAATTTGGATGCGACGTGCGATGAAAGGTTCAAGATCAAGAACCATATATTAATAATCTGACGTACATACAGCCTTGACCAAAAATATTAAATTATGTAAAGTTTATTTAAAGTTTTAGCTCAAAAATTGATTTATAATATTTGCTAAATTATTGTTTTAAGAAAAAATTGATATATGATACCGGTAATTAGTAGGTAACAGCACATATAAAATATTCCAGATAAATATAAAAAATATAAATTCTTAATATTTTTGGCTTAAGGTTATATGTATGTTTCTGAAATTAATCATAGAAATCTTTTATTCAATTTTTAAATATTGAAATTAATTTTGCTATATTATGCTTTTCTTATATTACTTGTGTAAAAAATGTAAAAGAGCGGAAAAAAATTTTTTTTACAATAGTGATAAGTATGCTTAATATGCGAAATTAATTTAAATCGATGTTTACAATCTGGAATTTTTCCCTGGGGCTCTACCGTAAGATATTGCGCATACTTAATGACTTCCGCGGTTGCAAGAGTTATTTCATTTTAATACTGGCGCTCCTACATGATTCTCATTTGTTTCTGTCATGCTAAGTAGTGTATCTTTATGCCTCAAAGTTATACAATCATTATTTCTCAACACCAGAAATCTTTATCTACATATTTTGATTAAGAATCTTATGTGTAGCCTTACACAATTTCAATTAACAGATTCTTATGGGCAGCTTTTTTGTTATGTTTATTATATGTAATATTTTCATTCATCATCAAAGAAGATAAAAAAAAATAAAGAAAAATGTACATGTAACGGAAAAAAAGAACGAAAAATAGTAGTTGTTTTGACACTGACATCTATGATGATTCACTGTGTACTCAGCGATTTTCTGTTATAGGCTGTTTCTGTCTGTGCAGACGTCGCCGTCTCCATAACGGGGCTTGAAACCCTTCTCATTAACCCGCGAGCGAATGCTGCGCTCCGTCTATTCTGTTCTATCTGCATTTTGCACCCGGGAGCATTCGGTAGATGCCTACTTTGATTTATCTTGGAATATTGTGCTGTATTCCACCGCATCATCTGAATATCTTCCTTTCTGTGTCCTCTATATATTCCTTAGTCTTTTTCCTATAACAACAGCTATTTCTTACATATGACATTAAAATAATATTAAAACGATTACAATTTCTAACTAATTTTATGTATAATTTTATGTATAAGGTCCCGCGAAAAATATTTAATTTCAGGTTTGATACTCGTTACGATTGATTAGCTGTTATCTGATTTTCGAATTATATTGCGAATATAGCGTTTTTGTCACATAAAAAAAATTATCATCTAATTATCAGATATCATTTCTTTGTCATACAATTTTTATTCCGAAATTAAAAAAATAATTTTTTACAACTCTCTTACTATTTATATATTTTATGCTATCTTTGATTATATTAATTCGCTTGTATTTAATACAGAACATATGTAATATTCAATATCCATATTGAACGTGACGTTATACAAATACATACATATAAATTAGTGTAATAATTCATGTTATATTATTCATATACTTAATATGCAATCCAAATAAATGTAGAAACTTGTTGTTTTCCTCATAATATGGCAAATTAATAGTAGGTGAATTATTATGGCCCTAGCAACGCTGCTATATTCAAATGTTACATTGCTGATCATTTTACGAAACGACTGTGAACGCATGCAGTGCGTAGGAGTACGATGCCATGACGCATTCTCATCTTGCTCTCTCATTATTAAATTTATTGTAATTAATTTTCCTACCTACATCATGTATCTTTGGATGGACACAACCGGGAAAGCACTATACTTTCACGCATATATATTTAAACTTCACTCTCTATATCAGACGAATCTAATATTATATTTTCTCACGTACGTTTGCATGAGTAACAAAATTACATAACTTATCTACATGGTTATGATGTATTGATTTATTGAATTTATATACGGAGAAAACGATTTTATTGGAATATTCAAAAATTGTTTGATATTCTAGCAATCAGTTAGAGTGTCCTATCTAAAAATTTTGATGGTCTAATAAAATTATTTTCTTAGATCTTATCTAGCAAATTTTTGGATACTTCAGCAAAATCGTTTTTTCCGAGTATTAAAAAATTTTATTGAACAAGTAGTGATATTATGTAAATGTGAATGTGAGTATGATAGAGAGATGAAAATTTTCCGAATTTCCATTAGTTGATTTGTGTTTTGGAAATTTAACATTTTCTTGAAAATCCTTGGCCGCGCATCAAGAACGGGAACAGTAGCGTGTGTGTAAAGTGTAGACGTGTGCGCGAATCTGTAATCTGTAATTAGCGATCCCGATTAGAATTATTTACGAGCGCACTCACACTGTGTCAGCCATTGTATTTTAATGCCACGTCGCCATCTTTACCTTTATAGCAAGAAAAATGCCGATTCCCCCACGGCATACGAAAAAGGAAGTCGAACCGTAACGCTCGGCGTGTAACTTACGAATTAACGAAACGGGTCGACCTCGACATCGGGGATTCATTCTTTACTTTAACGACATCATGTACGCGCGCGTATAGCACGGACTTGCATTCGTGTTGCTTATCGTTAATCCGGGAAACGGTATGTAGTCACTCTTAAGAGAACGTTGTTCCACATTGTGGTGTCGAAACGTTCCACTTACTTCCTTGCCAAATTTCACTCACAATATAATTCAGACGTGCGTACGCTGGTTACGAGCGTGCACGTGTTGCTCACGAATGTATTCTTTACTCGCCAATCCGAGGATAGTGAACCTTTCCAGGAGCGATAGTTGCGACGATAAATATAACAAAGAAGACATATCGGAGGATGTTTTATTTCATCAACTACTATATATATATACATTCATGCGCGTATAAATCTATCAGATAAGAAAAATGATTGATTAAAATAAAATAATTATTTTACAATAAATAAATAAATCAATCTTTGAATTTCTTTACAGCACTGCATCAACAACGAACATTCATTTATCTATAATTTGGCAATGTTAAATATATCTGCTTAATATTTGAATAGTGTCTATCAATTACAGATCCATTTGCACATTAATGTGATTTTAATTAAACTCAGCCTCGCTCGCCACCACGCAAAATAGTTTGGGCAAATACATGTAACACCAGTATAAAACGGACACATGCAACTTTTAAAACAGTTTTAAACGAACGTCTCGCACGAGATATTTCGAATGTTTAACGAGATCGTAATTATCGAGGCAAATAGCAACATTAAATATACATAAGCTCGCTTCGGCATGGATAGTGAGTTTTATTATTTTTTTCAATCGTCTCTCTCATAACGTACACACATGCACACAAACTTTACTACGTTATAATCTGGAAATTGTCTGTATAAATTAAGTCTACCGACAAACATCTATCAAGACTGTAAGCACGGAAAGGAAGCGTGTTTTATTCGAACGCTAAGGTGCATCGCCTCCGGGGTTTTTCCAGACGACACACACGAACGCTTTTCCCGGGCACGTTACTAGCCGCTAACGTCGACATAAGAAATGTATCGGGCGTAATCAGTATGGTTAACCAGCCGCTAACTACCCAGGCAACAATTAAATGCATTAAGACTCGAGGTGCATCGTGTACGCACTAATGTGCGCTCATGCATTGAAGTTTCTCAGGACGATCCCTTCGATGTTTTGCCTTCGAAGGACGCATTAAGGTCCGTTTCTGTCTCGCCTATACTGAAAAAAAAATTCTGTTTGAAAATGAACGAATCGGAATTTTCTAATTAAATTTATCAAAATTCTGAATTCTAATTGAGATAATGAGAATTCTGATTGGTACAATATTTCTGGTAAAATTTACTAGAATTCTTATTTTTACCAGAATAATTATATCAATCAGAATTCTAGTTCTCAACTAGAATTCAGATAGTTGGTTTAACCAGAAAATTCTGATTCATTAATTTTCCAGCAGAATTACTATTTAATCCAACCAGACCATTTTTCTCAATGTACTCTTTTTTCATTTTCCTTTTCTCTACTTTCATATTTTAATTAATTTATTTATTAATTTCCCTGTATATTTATTTTGTAATTTTAATTTATTGTTTATTGCATCTTCGATCCTAGCGTGAAAGTTAATGCCTTATATACACACACACACTTTCTAATTTATTATTAGAATTATATTCACTTGCGTAAAAATTTTGAGGAAATTGATTTTTGAATAAGAAAACCACATACTTAAATGAATTCGAGTACATTGCGCTATGATTTTAAATTAATTCGAG
>Ga0157363_1006010_pt1 | contig 11394 bp, 2 predicted proteins | sample AttsexASBM1_FD_111477 | JGI IMG/M metagenome (GOLD analysis project Ga0157363, IMG submission 111477) | Fungus gardens microbial communities from leaf cutter ant in Ribeirão Preto, State of São Paulo, Brazil - Atta sexdens ASBM1 | ecosystem: Host-associated > Fungi > Mycelium > Unclassified ...
TATATATATATATATATATATATATATATATATATATATATATATATATACTATATAAGTAATTATTATTCATGCATTTTATAATATACTGTCACATAATAAAATGAAAACTATTCAGTGGACTCAACAGCTGAGTGAGTGTTAACTTATTGATGTATTCTTCTGGATCATCCAATCAAAGAAGAATACATCAATAGCAATGAGCGTACAACTCCGCTAAATGCATTACAAATTGTATTTATCACACACACACACACACACACACACACACACACACACACACACACACACACACACACACACACACACACACACACGCGCGCGCGCGCGAAATTCTCTATCTTCATGCTCTACAACTGGATTGATCTTATGATCCAAATGTTCATTTTGTCTATTTCCAGATCGTCATGTATGCCATGTGCAATCCTCATGTTGTACAACACAGCACATGCATTAACAATTTTGCCAGCTATGCCTGGTTCATACATTAATCTCCTCTAGAGCCGATAGAAACACTGCTTCCAAATATCTAAGCAATATTCTATGCACGATTTAGCGCTGCACAAATCCTCATTGTATTGGAATCTAGGTGTATTTGATATTTCATGTTTTAGAGGAGTCATTAGCCATGGCTCTAGGCTGTATTCATCATTGTCTTTACAAAAATAGAAAAGATTTAAATATTTGCCGCTACCTTGTAATTTAAAAATGTATATCGATTAACCAAGTATTGCGTTCTCCATTATTACATTTTCGTTTCATGATACGTCGCACAGAAGAATTGGACCAAATGTACGCATCATGTCTTACTCCTGGATATCTTGCATTTACGTTTAATATTTGTAAATCAGAATCACAGATCTAATAACATAAAAATATATATTTTAAAAACATAATATCATATTTATAATGTATATATATATATATATATAATATATATATATATATATATATATATATATATGTATATGTATATGTATATACATATGTGTGTATATATGTATGTATATGTATAATATGTATTTTAAATATGTATTTTTTTTGGACGTATTTTATAATACATACAACTTGAACATTGAGTACATGATCACCCTAGTGATTCAAAAAAATATGCTTCTTTGTGCTCCTTAAGTCCTTTTATGTTAATATAAGTGCAATTAATTACCCCAATTGCACCTATAAATGGTTGAGGAACATTTAAAAATTTTTCCCGAGCTGTTTGGCGTTCGGCGTCAGTCATGGGAAATTATATCCATTGTCGCAGCAGAATATCATTTATGGCATCAGTGACTTCGTATGACTAACTGGCTTATAGCTATATCCCATTGTTCTCCAATTGCACCTTGGAAACAGCCAACAGCATAAAACAGAACTGTTAATACCTATGCAAAAAAATATTTATAATTTGTAACAAATTATAAAATGTCTGATTTTTTATAAATAATAATTTTATACGTTATACAAAATAAAATTTTGTAAACCCATATAGTAAGAGACAACTTCAATAAAACAATTCCAATGTATAGTATATATCATCTGAGAAACATACTTCCAGATACTTGTAGAAAGAGAAATATGGATATTATTTTTGTATTGTCAGTTCATACGTATAACATCTATGATAATATTTAATTGTAAAATATTATTTGAAACAAAAAGTAGTGTACATACCTGACATTCTGGACTAAGACCATGTTGCCGTTCAAGTTCTAATCTTGGTCTTAATACGTTAATCAAATCCATTGCAATCTCTGTATTGTACAACTCGGTATAATTTAAGAAATTCCGTAATAAAGATCAAAGAGATCACAGATACATGTCTCGCTATTCTGTTCTTTGAACACGGCGTTCAAAACGAATGCTTAATCGATGCTCCAAATATACTTGATTCCACGCTAAAAATCCTAATTCAGCCATTGATAACATTAAAAACGTTCCATTTGAAGAAACTCAGTAAAAATAACAATTAAATTTACAATTTAATATTTTTTTATAATTTTTTTATATAAGAAATAATAAGTCAAATAACCTCATCTAAACTACATTGCATATATAATATAATATAGATGAAAATTACATATTTAATATATGATGTAATATATTATCTACATTATATATTATTATCTACAATATTATTATCTACAATATATAAACATATTATATAAATTACATATTATATATAAATTACTTTAATAAGATAAATTAAATATTTAAAAAATATTTACTTTATAATGCCTTCAATCTGCTTAATAGGTGATGCAGCATTTTTTATTATTTTTAGTTGTTGTTCAAATGTATCGGTATTTTATCATTTATGGGGAGTCACGTTAGAGTTAACGATAGTTGTCTTTCATTAACGATAAGTATCATCAAATATTCATCGATAGCGGTGATATAGAATCGCATTTACCAAAGTTTATCGACCGATGTTGTTAACGACAACTATCAATAGGTATGAAAAAATACCAGTTACAGAATAGTACAGAATAGCACCATGAATCTTATTTGATGTGTCGTTTCTAAACAATATATTTATTCTAAAAAATTGATATATATATTTTTCATTTTTATTGATTAGGAAGTTGAATAATATGTTATAATAAATTATAAAATATCGTACATGAACTTTTTTGGAATACTAAATACTACAATTTATTACAGCGGATTTTTAGAAAAACGTCACAAACATTCATCTCGTCATAAAGTTTACATTATATTAAAAAAATGAATTATTGCCGATCTAGTTCTCTAGATTTCTTCTTATCGGCTCTATGACATATCTTTTAAGCATATTATTATATATATAATTTAGGCATAAAGTGCATTTATAAGCAGTAATTTAAAAAGTGCATATTTTGTGCTGAGCCTTTTCGGTTCAAGTACCTTATATAGTATACCATATATTAGTAATTTAAGATTGAATTATTTAAAGCAATGAAGATCTAGCTGCCATAATAGGCATTTTTAATTTCTAAAAAGAACAGATCGACTAGAAATCGAGTTGAGTCAGCAAATTGAATACGCTATATTTTTTTGATATTTACAAGGTCAGATTTAGGAAGTTTTTAAGATATTATTTTAAGATGATATTTAAAATACCTTTTCTTTTCTAAAATCGATGCATTAGATATAATCGATATCATTATATCATCTTCAAGGATGTTATCGGTGTGTTATCGGATATATTTTTCGAATATAAACTCTTGAAGAGTTCTTATTGATAACATAAACTCATTGGGTTGCGGTGATAGGCTGTGAAAATACTCGAGCGAGATTCCCAATCATTCTTTGTGGGCGAGAAGGCTATTAACGAAGCACGTCTAAGCATGTTTTTTAAAGATCTAAAAGTGGAACGCGTCGAGGGTGAGCTGGCGACCTCATTATTAAAATGGTATCCGCTTCACAAGCATGGCTTCGTTAAAATCGGTCAGAAAAAATGGTTCCTGCCATACAAATATGTTGAGAATGGTGACAATATATATAATTTCGAAATTCGTCCGGATGATACATGGATTTTTTCGTATCCCAGATCAGGTAAATTATTTTCATTGTGTGTGTTCAGATTTATCATATAGGTACTATTGTGTCTTACGATTTTTTACTTTTCCCATTTTTGACAATGAGTATAAACAAATGCAATATATTTGTCGTATATAAACGAAAATTTTAAAGCTTATATTCGGAAACAATTTGAATTAAAAAAAATTTAATGATTATATATAATAGAGCACGAATTATGACAAAGATATTGTGTCATTGCAATTAAAATTCTATTGACAAAGTTTTTATACCAGAAAATTATTTCCTTATCGAAATTAAACGTCCACGACCTTTTTTATAATAAAAAAGGCTAAGGCAAATGATATAACAATAAGACATAGAATAATATAGCAAAATAATAATACTAAATAAAAATATGCATACCAATCGAAATAATTTTTTTTATGTTACGTAAACATATATACCTTGCAAATTGCATATGTTATTACATTAATTGCTTCGTATATGAGAAATTATGAGTAATATTAAATTTTATTTTTAAGCAAAAACATTTCTAAAATTATCAGGTATTCTATGTACTGTAATTTAAGAAATTAATTTTTTAAATTATTGTAATTTCTTTCAGTTTATAAATTTTTAAGCAAGAAAACATAATGTCAAAAAAAATTGAATTTTGAAAAAAATTAAATAAATAAAAGCTTGATATAAAAATGATGCTTTGTATTTAATAATAAATTTAATCTTTCATTTTAAATAAAGTTTCGAGCGATTTGATTTTATCTCAAATTGCTAAAACCTAAAACGGTTTTGATGACATTTCGAAAATTGCAAATAAGCGTTTTGAGTTTTTTTTTATTTTGAATTGTTAAAAAATAAAACATCACAATAATATTGTAATTTCGAAAATAATGAACTAAAACATTCTATGTTAAGAAAAATGGAATTGTTGCAGATATTGAACTTAATATAACGTCTATACATTTCAGAAAAAATAAATATTGTGAATTATTAAAAGTATTTTACAGTTTGATTAGAATTACAAAAATTTTACAATTTTCATACTAAACGAGAATGGGTTGAAATGGATTAAAAAAAATTTAGATTTTCAAAAGTAAAGGAGAAGGTATTATAGATATAAGTCAGTATAGATAATAGTCCCTCTTATATCTGTCATGAATGCTAATTGCTAATAAACAAATAACAATTGCATCATGAACGTGCAAGAAAAATAAACGATTAAATAAACGATTGCCAAAACCGATTTATTAAATATACTCAAAGTTACTTTTAAATAATTAATATAAATAAAAGAAGAACGAATATAAATTGTAAACTTAAGAAATGCGGACTCAGAAGTTGCGCGGAAGCTATCCTCCCTAATAATCGCGGAACGTTGACGGTCAGCATGGAACGCTCAAGGATGACCCGAAAAATATAAAATATAAGCGCGATCGCGGACGCGATCGTCAGAAAGAAGAATTTGAAAGAAACTTGTTGTGTTGTACTTTGTCCGTCGTTTAAATGTAATTGTAGCTGTATCTATTTATCACGACGCGAATAGTGCTACTCATAATAAAATAACCATTGGTATTACGTATGAAGCTAAATATATTCTATTTAAAAAACTACAAGGTTGACTAATCTCATCTCCTGAAGTCCTTTGTGGATTCGTGCCATGAAATATCGGCACAACATATCTCTACTATTAGGCTCTTGAGTAGTTACGTGGCCATGTATTATTGTGACGTCAGAAATGACGTAATTTATGACGTTAATTTATGTTATGTGTCATTTGTAAATAAAGACAATTTGGATAAATCTTAATGACAAAATCGTTTTAAAACACCTGTAAAAATCGACAAAAACTGTTCTTTTCTGCCTTTACTTTCAATAAATGATTATAAAAAGGCACGTGAAGTGAGTCTTTATCTCGGCAGAAAATACATAGTCTGACAGCTGAAATGGATGAAAAATACGCTTTTACATATAAAATTTCAAGATATAAGATACTTTAATCAATTTTTACAAATTTGATAAGTAACGAAACAAGTCAAATTTTTAGAATTAAATACATTATATATAATAGTTAATAGCTGCGTTTGGAAACGTCGCCGGATGCCTCCGATGTCTCGGATTCATTATCTAGTGGATTCGTTATCTACATTTAATGTTAAATAAGGACAGATGATGAATCCGCGGAGACATCCGAGCGACGTTTCTGAACGTAGCCAATAAAATGGCATGTAACATAAAATTTCGTCACTTTTCACACCTATTAGTTCAGCCTTTTATAGTGGCGCTGTAACACATACACAAGTTAGTTGGATATAAAGAGAGTGACGCCAATTAGCCTATATCTGGGATATCTCTATGACGCAATTCCTCGTCTTAACCTCTTCTTTCTTTAACATTGTCTTCTTTCTAACTAACAATAAGGACATTTAATGACGGAGTCAATCAGCATTAGGTTCATACATTAGCGTCATTCTCTTTATATCCACTTTAACACAAGCACGAGCCCATGTGCTCGCCTTCGGCGCGCCGAGAGCGAACGAGATAGCGAGAGAATGTCCTTTTCGCTTTAGTCACTTGTTTTAAGTGATCGAAAATGCAATCTCAATCGTTTAGCGTATCGATAAGAGGCGAGAGACATTCTAATAACATACAGAGTGTCCGGGAAATTTTGACAAAACGTTCCTGTTTATCTTGTTGCAACTATTGCAAAAATTGCAAAATGATAGAGGACTTTTCGACTTGTTGTTAGTTTACCGGACCCTGTATAAGTTTTAATACATTGTAATATACTTCCCATTAATCCAGAATAGTATAATCATGTCAATACGCAATTTACGAGATATATAATTGTTTATGATTTTTCATGCACATTATATACATATCTCGTTCATAAATTGATTAACAAGAAATTTGTGTGGACAAGATGCGATTGTTTGTCTGCGATGATTTTTGTACCGAATTATAGTATTCTGAATAATGCGCAATTTTAAAATAATTTTTTATTTGTCAATTGAAAAGCAAAATAAGTTTTTTTTTCTATTGTACAATTGTTGCTTTAAAATGTCCCATACAAAAATTATATGAAAATATATTTGACCTAATAGGAGAAAGTCCTGTAGTACCGACCATTTAAAATTTTTGTAGAATATCTTCCCAGATAACCAAGTGTTCCATGATACCCACAAAATATCGCTACCGTACTGATACTGTACTGCCACGAGGTGACGATGTACAGCGTAATTGTATGGTAGCAGTACAAAAAGTATACATGATATTATAGTATAGCGATATATAGTACAGCGTATCAACACTGTATTGCATATTGTTTATATATTATGAAATATTATGATATATTATGATATATATAACCTGTATCGTATTAATACGGTGTACCTTTTTATCGACAGGAGAGAGACTGTGGAGACTTCTAGTCGAAGACGATATACATGATAACTTGTACTGCGAAAATATTGTACAGTGTATGATTTCCTAACCTGAAAATAGTCGTTATAACATTAAAATTAAATTTAGACAGCTGACTGGATATTCAGTTGAACTGCACAAATTTCTATCAGGATATACTATCTTGATCAAAAAGTTCCCGGAATTCATTCAGAAAATTCAAAATACAAGTTTTATTCATCAAAAGTGATATTGTCCCTTTCAAAGTACTCCCCATCGACTGTAACGCACTTATGCCAGCGTTTGATCCAGCTCTCGAAACATTTCTGGAACTCTATTGTCGATATAGCCATCAGAGCCGTCTTCGATTTTTCCATTACCTCCTTTCGGCTGTTAAAACGCGTTCCCCGTAAATGGTTTTTTTGACTCGATCGAACAGAAAAAAATCGCAGGGAGCATATCAGGTGAATTCGATGGCTGTTGGATGGTATTCGTTTCGTTCTTGGTCAAAAATTCACGGATAATGATGGCATTGTGCGACGGTGCGTTATCATGGTGCAAAATCCACGAGTTGTTTGCCTACAAATCCAAACTCGAAAATACGTGCAGAGGTAGATGTGCTCAAGACGGCGTAACTTTTACAAATATCAAGCTATGCTGATAAAATTTGGTGGGAATATCAATGATAGATGTGGCAACCTAACCAAAAAAACAGAACTCAAATCAGCTGACTCAGAGCATCACCTGGTAGTAATTCCGGGAACTTTTTGATCAAGATGGTATTGAACAGATGTAGATCATAGCTATACATCCATGATTATATAGGTGTGGATCATCGAAGTGCAGCGATTTCCAGACGATTTCAGAAGCCAAGGATGGTGGCAATATGCAACCGGATGGACCGCTTCGAAGTACTATGAAATTATAATTCCTGAATTCAAGGAAAAACGTTTGTTTTTTATCATAATTTTATGATATGTATTCTGGAATAAAATATTAATCAATAATAATATTCATTTTATAATAGTAATAAAACTGTAAAATTAATTAATTTTAATATTATGCGTACCTAAGGCATAGATTATCAGTACGGCGTACCGAAAGTATGGTGTACCGGTACTGTAAGCTTTAAGTACGCACATACATGACAGGTACCGGTACACATAGTACGCCGTACGCTCACCGTACCAATACCGTGGAGGTATTTTGCTATCTGTTAGTTCCTCATATTTGCTATAAAAAATGCATACTCTCGGTGTCGCCGAATTGAAGTTAGCTGAAGATTGTTAGACTTCGCCCCGAACAGTAAAAACCGGCAAGTTCAAATGCGAAAGTTGGCCATTACTGGTGATCTCTCCTTCTCTTTCTTTTTCTGTTTTCCCTTTGTTTTCTGATTCAGGTATAGAACCACAGTACCATGCAAATTAATGGATTTTAAAATCGTTTGAATAGTCTCTTCGAGGAGCAGAGATCTTTACTGACCATTGCATACTATTATATAAACGTACATATACTATAGTCAAAGTTCATTCCTGTAAAAAATTATTGTCCGGGCCTAATCTTCCAGCTTAGCGACATGTCTAAAGTTGGCTACTAGCAATTTATGTGTTTATAGTCAAAGCTACTGTATCACTACCATACAATTATGTACACCTGTATTGTATCGTGGCAGTACAATAACATTATGATGTTTTGTGTGGATATCATGGAATATCGCTTAATTATCTGAGTAGCAAAAAACAAAAGATTAGAATTTAAGATTGGAAAAATCGTCCTATAGTATCAATTACTATAAATACTTAACCAGCTATAAAATTTAGTTGAAAATTTAGTTGAATTTAAATTTAGTTGACAAATTTTTAGGTGAAAATGACTAATAATGTAACAAAAAGTCATTTGAATTGTAGATAAAAGTTAAATGAATATATTTTATTTTAATTTTAATTGTCAATAGATAAACTCTTAAACTGTAATGTCGATCTCATAGATTGCTGTTAAAACTTACAATACATAACTTGTAAAGAACTTTTTTTTGACAATACAAGGAAGAAAAGAGGAAAATGAACTGAGAAGAATATGCAGGAGGATGTAAAACAACTAATAAGAAAATAATATAAAGACAAGCTACTGTTATTTACACATTTTAGTTTTATTTACTAGTGTTATTATATTCTGAGATTAGAAAAAGATTTTATGATTCAATTTTCTTTTATTAGCAGTTTATTAGCAATTTATTAGCAGTTTTATAGCAACTTGACAACTGCGTCCAAGGAATTATAAAGAACTTGCTAAAATAAATTTTGACATAAAAAATGTTTTATCTAATATTTCTGAAGAAAATGAAGACTACACATATGAGCCTCTTAATCGACAAGTATAAATTCAAAATATAAGTTCAAAATTAGGAAAAATACATTTGTTATAGAAGTAAAAAGTATTAAAAATTTAAAAAAGTTTTAAAAATTTGTTTTATCTATCAATTTAATTTTATAACGTTTATACCCAATAACACATTGATAATGACCTAATAAGAGTCGAAACAGTTATTATTTGTTTATTTCAGAAACATACATTATTAACATACAATTAGTTTGGTTCGTAGCGAAACGCATAATCCTTATATAGAAAACACTCATGGAAGCCTCAAAAATATTAATGAAAAACATTATAAAAATTTTGAATGTTATTGAATCATAGTCAAAATTTCGAGCAATTTATGAGTTAATAAATATTCTATTGTATAAAAAACATTTTCTTCTTCGACATTTTAAACCACATTCAAAATTACTTAAAATCCAATTTACTACTTTGATACTTAAGATTATCTCGTAAACGATGCATAGTAGTAATTTTTTTACTACATATAATTTTGATTGTAAATGCTGTCTATTATATGCAAATATGCAAAAAAATTATAAGTATCCATTTAAGAAAAATTAAACCTACATAACTGGAAAAAGAGTAGAAAAAAAATTTTTACGTGCACTTTGTAGCTAACTCAGAATCGTATAAATTTCTCTTATTCAACTTTCTTGTATCTTCAATCAGTTGCGAGATATTTGCTCGGACATTTGAACGGACACCCTGTATATAATATATCGATCAATAATTTCGACTGACGGTACAACTTCGTCGCATTTTATATTGTCATTGTTCGACAGCTAATTTTATTTCGAGTTTATTCCGATTTTATTTCGATATTCAGAATCGATAGCTATGCACGGAATTATCGCGAGACTTTTCTAACTTAAGTTGGGTGCCAGGCACGAATGAGCGTGCCAGTTTTCGTTACTTTTCTAAATCTCAAATGATCCTTCTCATTATTTCTTTATTGCTGCTCAGCCCCGCACGGACAGAGAAGGTTATTCGAAAAAAAAATTCGAAAACGGGAATAAGTCGGAAGAGAGAATATATAAGAATTACTTCTCCTATAATAAGAAAAGAAGGACAGGCGTATATTTGATATTTGAATAAAGACAATTACAACAATCTCATCGAGTACGCAATTTATGTTATTAGTTACAATAATTTGTCTCGATGTAATATGAGTTTGCTCTAATTGGAGATTATTGAGTCGCGTAACATGAAACAATAGCAGAAACATGAACAGGCTATTTTCGCAAGAGTTATTATAAATTTGTCAATCGATTAAAGTTTATAGCAATAATCGCGACCTTCTGTCAAACGTACAACGGTCTTCTCACGCGGAATTAACTGGAGAGCGGCCCCGTAAATACAGAAACCTATAAAATCACGACTCAAATTGCGACGTACAATACAAGATGGCGATCTAATATATAATCACATGTAAATATAATATTAACCTTTGAAACGAGCAGTCCAATAGTATTCGTTAAAATTATATCTTATTTCAAAGACTACAAGAAACAATATCTGTTTAACTTGTCTCGAGTTCTCCCGAACTTTTTCTTACTTATTTTAAAGCAAAAAAAGTAATACAAATAATGATTTTATAATATACCTCGAAATCTCGTATGAGTCCGTGAATACTACAGAATACCATGAAGCACAATTGAGCAAAACTTCCCAGCAAACGAGAATGGAATGAAATTTTTTTCTATCCGAATGTGTGTTTTAAGTAGTGAATACTTTTTTTGGATTTAATTGGATTCAATTGGATTAAATTAGATTCAATCGGATGCAATTGGATTGAAAAATTGCATTTCTTATTCACAATTTTGAATTGAACAGTATTCACAATGTGTGTGTTGTGCACAGAAAAAGCTAATATTATTTTTAGATTGAAAGGCATAGAGATATGTTTCATGCAATTCCTATAAATGAATAAAAAATGGAGCATTCTGAACTGAAAAGCATTTATTTTAACATTCGTGAATTAATATTTCTGAAAATCTGAATCCATTTCAATTAATTTGAGTCCATTCTCGTTTGTTGGGCAAAACTCGATAAAACTCAACAAAACTGAAGAAACTTTGATCATGACTGATCATAACA
>Ga0157363_1006011_pt1 | contig 11394 bp, 2 predicted proteins | sample AttsexASBM1_FD_111477 | JGI IMG/M metagenome (GOLD analysis project Ga0157363, IMG submission 111477) | Fungus gardens microbial communities from leaf cutter ant in Ribeirão Preto, State of São Paulo, Brazil - Atta sexdens ASBM1 | ecosystem: Host-associated > Fungi > Mycelium > Unclassified ...
AATTTTATTTGCTACTTGATGTGATTAACATATAGTTAAGTATATCGTTACGATACCAAGGATATGTTATTGTATATTAATTTTAACAGAAAAGACACAAAAAAATTCTTTGTCTCTGATTGGATAAACTCATTCATGCTCGTGTAGCTCAAAAGGGGATTGAAAAAAAACGACGGGGGATATTTTCTACTCAAGATACTGCATTCAGATTCTCTTGCTCGGTTATGTCACAAATTAAGAGAATTAATGACCAACGCCATGTCTTGACGACGACTCCCAGTAATACCGCCGGCGGTAATTGCGTTAGACTTGACATTTATTTTATGACGGTCTTCCACGGCGGTTAACCGTCCTTAACAATCATTTTCGTTGAAAGCGACAAAGAGACTTACCGTCAAAATGAACAAGCGCGTTTAAATCTCAAAGCTGTTTTGTCCATGTAACGTTCATATTCTGCAACTTTTTATGGTAACGGGAAACACGTTTTGATTATGAGCTTTTACGCACCAACTATTATACATATGTGCAATCTTCCTTTCTGGCAAATTCACGTATTTTATAATTTTTTTTATGACAACACGTTACAGAGATTATATCAAAAGACATATTTCGAAATGATGGAATGATATGACGCGTAGGCAAATGTAAAAATTACTATAATTAACATATATGTGACAATAACTTTTTTTATCTTTTTCTTAGATTTAGAAAGTATTCTTAAAGTATTCTAGAAAGTATTCTTAGATTTAATAAAAAAAATAAGTATTTTTATTTATCTATGTAAAAAGTACAAAAGATTAGTTTAATTTTTATACTCTCTTGCAATCGATATCTCTTGTATTCGATATAATTCTATAGAATGATACTACAGTGTACGTTCTATACATTTCAAAGTACGCATATAATGTAATAGAAACACATACACACACAATATATCGTAAAATATTATTAGATATTTTTAACAAGATAACTTTGAATAATTATCAAAACGTAAACTCTTAATTGCAATATAATTTAATCGTTGATATAATTATATCAACAGAATTCTGTAATCATTATTGCCCTTTTTTTCCTTTTGCAATCACGGGACAATATCAATGATAGACAATTATTTAGTAGGTTGACATCACGAAATCAATGATGATTACAATAAGTAAATGCTCGATGAAATATAAAAGATCTCGACACACAGAATTCACATTAAGAGGAGATTATTTCTTGTACCTTCATTATTCTCAGAAAAGTCTGCCATTATTGCAATTACATATCGTAATTATTTGTCGGTTAATCGAAATAAAATCGAGACAGACAAGATACAATGAAAATGTTCACGGTTGCAAACGAGCTTTGCTTTAATAACTCCCATCGGCGTGCGCGTTAATCGCATTTTAGTTATATCTTCGTCATAGCTTGATATAGTCACCATGATACTATCTTTCCCATGGCAAAAATAAGAAATCGAACGAATCCCGATTACGAATGACGAGATACATATGATTTTTCATTGAGATCAACCGTTAAATACACAAAATGTAATGTGCATTCGTTTATTTACTCATCTTGCGCTATTAAATTACGTTGGATCGAAAAAGATCGTTAATTAGAAACTGTAAGATCTTAGTTGATATTGGGTATGCGGGGTGGATTTGAGAAAAAAATAAAGAGAGAGAAAGAATCGAGTTAGCGATGCCATTGCCAACTCACTTATTCGAGGATCCGCGAGACGATGAGGCAGTTTGCCTCGAAGAAAACGATCGAGCACCCACTTCGAGAAACTCTAAAACACTTTAGAGGAGAATGAAAGCGGTCGTAAGGAGTATAGGCTACGTAGAGCTGTGCAACAACCGCAAGGTGCAAATACCTGCTGGGCGAGCAGGAATGCCTCTCTTATCCATTACGCCGTTATTTAGACTACATCCCGAGTATACAGGCACTTGAACTTTTCGCTGGATACGCGGTTCATGTGATGGTTCGTATAATCCGTAATTTGCAAATTACTAGGGAATCTTGCGAACGGGAGAAAGTCCTCTCTCTTTTCTTCCATCATGTACTCTTGTTACGAGATTATTAAATCAATAACGTTATTATATCAGAACGAGTTTAACTCGTTCTATCTAATTGGACCAGTTCGTAATCAGGTTGTCGCGTGAGTCAGGCTTTCACTCAATAATAATGCACAAGTTAATACGGTTTCTGTGATAATCATCGATAATCGCAATAACAAGCGGCGAAAATGCATGGCTCGCTATTCATCAATATACTGTATCGAGCGACACTATCTGTTAATAACATAGTACATGATAATATAACATTTAATTGAGAAATAATTTGCATTTTTCAACTTAAATTGTTTTCGATCAGTGATCGAAATTATACGAGGTGTTTTAGTAGGTAGAGTATACTCTTTCCTTGACATGAAATAAATAGAAGTAGGACGTGCAGGTTAATCGCGACCGGGCGAAATGAAGTATCTTTCGAATAGATGATTCCCTCGCCATACCGCCGCGCCGAGGCGAACCAGTCTCTCTCACACTCGGATACGCGCGTTCACACACGTTCTACCGTGATGATTAAGTTCTTCCGATCGCGCGGGTCATGATCACGAGCAGGCTATGAATATGCGAAATCAGGCCAGGCAGATCATCGTCATGGTATATGGAGAAGAAATTCAGAAGATCCGTTCGACGTGTTCTGTAGCGGCGAAAAAAAAGCTGTTGGCGTCACTCGCACAAATTCGCTTCGTCAAAATCATCACGTGCTATTCGCGAGATTTATGTTGATTATTGCTACGCGAATAACCGTTAATAATGAACAAATACACTAATATATGCAGCTTTCTCAGGGCTGGCGTGCCGAAGAATCAAGGACGTCCACGTCTCTCGTATTCGAACTGAAAAAGTCATGGTACATACGACGCGTTGAGAGATTTTCGCTGTCTAAACGTAACAAGAATAACGTGGAATAAACGAGGATCTCGACGGGAGTAGTAGGAAGAGCGAGGAAAAGAAAAAGAAGCGGTAGTAGACGATGATAAAGACGAAAGAAAAGGACGGAGGAGAGCGAGGTGTAGGCAAAGGGAACCGAGTTAAGCTAAAGCACAAAGGCGAAGGAGGAGATCGGGGGAGGGAGGAAGAGGCGGCAGGGAGGAAGGTAAAAATGTTTGAAGAAAAAGAAAGAGAGGTGGTGAAGTGGAAGAGAGGAAGGAGGAAGACACGAGAGGGAGCCGGAGGAAGAGGCGAAGAGGGAGTGGTGGACCACGGTGAGGTCGCGACCCGTAGCCCGTAGGCCTCAGTGAAAGGCCCAACGGCGATCCGCATCCGCGGGGCTCCGAGCAAACCTAAGCGAGAGCAAGGAAGAGGAAGAAGGAAAGCAAGAGAGAGAGAGAGAGAGAGAGAGAAAGAGAGAGCTTGCCGACGGAGAGCCGACGAGCTCTGCTCTCTTGGCGAGCGAAAATAAGATAGAGAGAGAAAGAGCGAGCGTGTAAAACCGAGACGAAGGGCCCTGCTGGTGAGGCAGCCCCGTGAGCTGTTTCTTAAGATCGCGTTCTTCTTAGCGTTCTCCCCGCTGCCATTATGGCGCACTTAAAGTGGCAATCGTGTGGAAGGCAACGCCGCCGCGCAATAGCCGCGAGTTGCGCAACCTTCGATGACCCCACCCTACAGCCTGGACCGTGGACGTTGCCGTACACCATGGAAAACCTTAGTAGCTGCTCTAGTCGCGAACCCACATCGCCAGCATCGATTCTTCGCGATCACAATCGCGACAGAAGCACTCAAAAGAAAGAGTTCATTCGCGATGAAATTGAATAATTGCGTTGGATATGCGTCGCGAAACTGAAAAATCACTTTCTCGAAAGTACTATGACGTTACCTCTTTAGAGACAACAGCGGAACAACTGTTAATTTTTGAGAAAATAATACGTACGTTTTTAATCTGCAGGAAATTGCTAATTAATTATATATTCGTAGATACTGAACAATTATTTTTACATGATGCAAAATTGCTTATTTTAAATAAAAATAATGTAACATATTACTGCAATAAATAATAATATATTGCTGTATACAAGTATACATTATCGACAACAGGTAGTAGCTCTGTCTGATGTTTTCTTTCAATAATAGTCGACATACGGTTGCGAGAGGAAATAGACAATGTTATATTGAAAAATAAAAAGTTAACATTTGTATTGCGTCCTGATAACGTTGCGACATTAATAGCAATAGCGCCATGATTCGCGACGCCGAACCAGCTGCGTTATCTCTTTGGATGAGGATACCTCCGAGAACCGGTGGCAATCTAGGAACCCGGTATCTAGAGATATATACGGTTTTAATCATACGATAATTGGATAGATTACGCGGAATCTTCTTCATCCTCGCGATAATATCGCGTTTGTGCGTCTGTTTTGTTATACAAGTCGCGGTTCGCCGACAACATCATATGATTGAACGCAATGTGATTAGAAATGAATCTAATGTATCTACCTATGCAATATGCTATTGATATACATGTAAAAGTAACGTTCAAATAATCTTTAGAAATTTTAATCGAATTATTTTTACTTTTGCTTAACCGTGAAAATGACAATTTTATAAGTATTACAAATAATAATTCTTATGAAAAATTATTTAATTTCTGCATCTGTATTTATATATACGTATTTTCTCTCAATTTTCGATAGTAATTAAATATTAATTTGTATTTGTAATTACAAGAAAAAAATTTTTTTCTCGCGATTAAATAAGAGGGTTGTATATCGCCAAAAAATTGAAAATCCTTTAATAAAATATTCTTGAGAAAATAATGATGAAATAAAAATTTCTCTTATTGTGCCGAATAGAATATTTCAGAATTTACATGCGGGAAAGTATAATGTGTAGATAATAATAAATTTAATGCTAATAAAGAAATGAGAAGAGCTAAAAGGCATTCGACTTGTAATTAATAAAAGGAGGAATCACGCGATGTGTAAGATTTCAGACGATGCATCATACAATGTGGATGCGCTAGTTGCATCATGTTTTAATATTAGCCGGATCTAGACTTGTGAGATAGTCGATCTAATACATACATAGTTATATTTTTATACAAGTATCTGTAGTCGCAACTGCATTCTTTATTCACATTTTTCTATAGCGATAAATTGGAAAAGTTAAAAGCTAAGGAATATGAGCGATAGTTTAGATAATTCAGTAAAATAATTCAGTAAAATAATTAAAGAGATTGATATCTTTATACTATGTATGTGTGTATATAAAGATCGCAAAAAAATATACAAAAAAAGGAAACGGGAATCGAATGTATCCTCTGAAAAACAGCACGTTATTAGATACAATTAACAAGAATGAATTAACGTAAAATCAATTGAAGTACTCGCGCATGACAAATGTAGGTAGAGTAATCGTCACAATTAGTCACGGAAGCACGTATAAAAACATATTACTCTAATAATCGCGTAAACGATTGAAACTTGTTCGCCGCGTTGAAGTACGTGCTTTACAGATCGAGTTTTAACGCGAGTAATAACGTCAGACAACGATTATTCTGTTACGCACACGTTTAATTAATTGACACGCGGCGCAGCAGCAAAAAATCTTGGCAAACCCATCGATTCGCTACTGATCGAACTGATCGAACACTTGCAATAAACCCATCAATTTAAAAACCATCACGATTGAGTTATCTCTTGACAGAGACGACTAATTTATATTTTAATTATATATACCGCAGACAGTAACGAATGATTGCCGTACAATAATATAAACGACAATGATAATTATTATGTACACATCGATTCGATTGCACGCCGATATGTATTTAATAAACGAATGATCGATCTTCGCTCCATCGGATACCGATCGGAAAGGCTCATGACGTAAGAAATAATCATTGAGTCGACTATTAGTCAGCGCCAAACCTACCGATTGACGATGTTACCAACACTTTGATGCGAGATGGTTTCGGTGCTTTCACGCGAAATCGCGTCTAGTAACGCGATCGATCGCCGGCTGTCGACATTGAATCGAGATATGCGGAAAGAAAGAGAGAGAGAGAGAGAGAGAGAGAGAGAGAGAGGTGAGAAGGAATGAGTCGAGCAGCGTCGATTTCATGCCCCAACTGTACGCGATAATATCGTGGTGACTGTGGGAAAACGATCCTGGCGCAAAAGAAGCCCGAAGAGCCGTGATAAAAAGCGTTAAACTCGTGATTAGATGCGGATTCGCGCATGCCCTTGCTTGCGCCGGATCCACCTTTGTGTCGCGCTCCCACCTTGTCCATACCACGATCATCGCGATTTCTCGTTGTAAGGCGAGACCTTCTCGATCGACGTGCCGAGACGGGTCGAGTCCGATTTTCTGGAAATCGAGAAATGTCCGCGATTTCTCTCGGTTTCACGGCACGAGCTCAATTTCTGTCATCGTTGGACAACAATGTTAGTGTTGATCTCTTCAAGATCTAATGTACGGATCAATGAGCACGAACATTGGTTCCCACAGTAGAACAAAATTCTGTATTTACAATTGTTATTATTACGATTCTAAGGGATTTATTTCAAGATAATTTATTAATTTAGGAAAATTAATTTATAAGAAAAAATGTGAGAGAAATTTTGAAAAAATGTTGCATCACAACTGTGAAAAAGAATCATAACTAACTTTTATCTAATTTTTTAATAAATTGGTAACTGCTATAATTTTCTGCATAATTAGTAACTGCCCATTCATTTGAACCAATTGTTCTGTTTGCATTGTAATTTTCTACTTTTATGTTTCATTTTTTATGAAGAATCCGAGATGAACTTTTTTTGATCAAATAATCGGAAAAATTTATATGAGGATTTCGATATTTCATGTCTATAAATGAGCTGTAATTTAAATAAATTATTGGCTTATCGTGCTACCGATTATTTATCTTAAGATGTAATTATTACTATTTATTTAGAATATCTCGTGATTATCGTAGAAACATCTAGTCGAACATCTAGCCGATGCTGTAAAAGCCTTTTGAGGCGACTCATTCATAAATTTTGGAAGATATTTATTATAGAGATAATATCATGGATAGAGAATTGACAGTAGTATCGCTTCGTGCCTCAGACTTAGAAAATCTATTTCGTTGTCTCACGAATAAAATTGAAAGAGAAAAAAAAAAGTAAAGCCGAGAGGAGCGGTAATGAAAAGAAGCTGATTGCAAGAGGAAGAAAGAGCGAGCGAGTAGTCCGTAGCGCATATACGTAGCGTTGACCCAAACGCGTGACAAATTCATCGTGCGGACCGGACTACCTCATATAAAACGAAATAACGCGACGCAATCATCGTCAAGGACCGTCGCAAAGACTGCTGAAACGCGAGGCGATAAATTGAAACTAGGAGAAACGCGGAGCTATTAGCGTACTATTAGTGGCTTTGACCATGCGTGACCCCTTTGCAGGATTCCGGTTTCAAAACGACTCTCTGCGCATTGTGTCGCCCCTTCGAATAATTCTTGTCCCGTGTATATTCGAATCGTCGATTATAGACTGATTATACGTCGTCTCATAACTTAGATCTTCAAATTGGTTTTTGATATAATCATCATCCTGTTAATTTAATCACATACTATAATTTTGATTTTTTTTGATAAAAGTCTACTGAGTATTTTTTTACATGTACTATATATTTAGTAAAAGCTCTGATGACTTTTACATATATTTTTCATTTGCATTATCCTTTACACTACAATTATACTATTAAATAGATAAAAAGAGAATCTTCATCCTCCAACGTATAATTCTCTGATATTTTCCAAGAAACTGTCATGATATAAATTCTTTGATTCGTGGTACAGCGACTAAACCGGAAGCTTTCATCGTGGAATCCCGAACTCGCTGTTATCGCTTGAATTTACTATCAACGTGATTATAACTTCGAAGTGCGTTGTTAACATTTAGAATTCCTTTCCACGATTCTCTTGCGAAGAACATTTTCCGGTTCTTGCTTCTTGATGATTCACCTACGCTTCCTCATTCGCGCAGATGTCGTCGTTAGTGAACAATTTCTTTCTAAATGTTTGGCAGAATCATTCGAAGGCGAATTGTGAAAGTGAATTTAGAAATTCATGCCATTCTGGTGACTTTGCTGAAGGGGGAGGGGAGGGGGGAGGACAATTCGATGTGATATCGTTGTTATATCGGATACTCATATGAATCCGCACGAGCCGCAGTCTCACGTTGACGATGCGGTGGATATCGGAGGCTGCCAGGGCCGTACAGAATCGATACATCACAGGGTCCCAGCGGGGTGTCGAGATACCATCTTAGTTAGTGTCTTCGAATAGACGTGTACCTCGCTCGAACGAGCCAGCCTCGTCATTATACTCCTATCTACTTATCTATATCGGGGCTCGATATTCACGAATACGATCTGTCTGCATTTCGAACGTTCGATGTCAGCCGATGGAATGAGGTTTCGCCTCGGTAGCTTTTTACAACATTGTTAGCGCTAATGTGCATCTTCTTTTGTGGTTCAGTATACATATCATATCGTGCAAAGGGTAGACATGCTCAGAAAAAAAAAATAAATAATTGTAATTCTCTCTAAATATTTTTAAGATATTCCAAATTTATCAAAGATGATCTAACTCGAGTGTAATTCAAGAAAGATGCGATGTAACTGCCATGTTTTTTTCGAACATTCATCGAGAAAGTTAATAGAAGAACAAGATCTAAAATGTCATAAGGACAGTATACTTAAATCAATTTCATCATTCTGTAAAAGTTGCAACAATCGGTGCACCATAACGTTTCGCGTCCCAGATAATTACGAGCATCGAGCGGCAGGGTTACGCCTACGATCGTTCGTTCGTGTTACAAAATCGTCGATCAGAAAGATTAACAAAGAGTTCGGGAACTGCTTCATTTGTTCTTAATCTAACAGCAATAAGCATAGGCTTTCCTTATATTTCTTACTACCTTTCACAACTGTATTTTTCATTGAACAAATCTAAATTATCAAATAATTACAAAATTGCACCATAAATAGTAATATTTCTGAAATAATAATATTGACAATAAATCATTAAAAAAAACAACCAAATAATATTTTTATGTTTGTATTAGTTATCGATGAAATTATTAATATATAAGTACAAAATTCGCTAAATTAATCTATATATTCATCATTTGCTTTTGTGATGCTCTTCCATATAATATGAAATTATTACTGACACACACATATATATATATATACATATATATTTTTTCTTATATATTCGCTTTTCCCCTCTGTTCATCATACTATCTATCCTCACGCTGCATTGATCAGTCAAGATAATTAAATGACAATACGATGACGATATGCATTACCCGCGACACACCCGATTTTATTGTTCATTACGATAATGAGAAGATAAGCTTAAGAATCTCATGGTCGATCAATTAGCGAGAGCGTGACATGGCATACAAGTAACCCGAAACTGGAGAATAAATAAAAGTTGGAGAACGCATTGCATAGTGATCGCAACCATGCTAACCGGTCTCCTGGGACCTGCGCTCTTTGGATACATAATCGGTACCGAATTCGAGAGAATGCGAGACACGTGTATTAATTTCACGGGACGGCTCGTAAAACTCGTGCCTTTACGATTCTAGCGCAGATACGACGCGGTGTCGGCGCCGAGCTGAGCAGTCAGGTAGGTGCAGGTCCGAGTGTGTAGCACCAGGTGGGATGGATGATACGAAGGGCCGCATCGTGCACAAGATTCTACTTACCTCACTGTCGAGTTCGGTCATTTATTCAAGACGTATTTATGCATATTAAGCGTTTAGCGCTTTGTTGCGTAAAATAATTGCGTCGCTAGTTCGGCAACGAGGGCCAGGTAGCCAACTGTGGAGAGTCAACTCGACTATTCAACATGACTCGACTTGACTCTCGACAGCCACCGTTATATGGGAATAGTTGTTTATTCCATGCCCCAATGATGTACAAAGTTACAAAGAAATGCGATGCCTCGTTTTGTAAATTGGACGCGTCGCTTAATTTGTCATTATCGCCGCAGGCTTGATTATTACATCAAAAACATTTTCACGCACGTTTTACTCGAATACAAATTCAAATGGAGCACATCTTTGTGAAATATCGACTATCATTTCGCAACAATCGATTGTCACGCCTTGTACAACCTACATTAATAAGAGATCGAGTAGGCAGGGGTTACAGATGTGTAAGTATTCAATCGTGTGGTAGATTATCAAGAGACGAGTGATCAAAAAGTACGATGAGTGCACCGAGATTTTCGCCGCTCGATAATCGTTGCCAAACCGACCCTCGTTACCTGTTTAAACGCGACGGAGAAATTCGCGACGAAGGCAAACTCGTTTCATTAATTGTCCAAAATTCCGGGTCAACATCATTAAGTAGTTGCTTTTAAGTGTCTCTCGTGTGCCCGATTTTGCACTCGTCTCATGGGAAACGACACGAATATTAATTAAAATTGCACGACAGCAGGAAGTCCAATATATTTCAGAGAACGGGCGACTTTATTACACATGATTTTGCGATAAGCTCGTCGCGAGGTTATCTATATTCACCGACTAACATGATTTTGACACTGCTGCTAATATCTTTGCTACTTTTTTCAGATTAATCTTGGTTTCGCCAAAGAAAAAAAACATCATTAATTATTATTAAAAGTTAGGCAAATATTCCGTAAAATGATGGAGAAGAAAATAAAAGATAATAAAATAGAAAATATTCACATGTTTTAAAACAATAGAGAATAAGTTTTTATAGTATACATAACGTAAATGATATAATAATTTTTATATAAAATTAATTTTTTAGAATGTTTTTTTAATATGATGTGTATTTTTTTCTCTGATTGTCTGTATGTATTTAATCGTTAAGAGCAATATATTAGTAGCAATATATAATATTGAGAAATAAATAGTTATTTTATACAAAATGTAATTAAGCCCGACATTTATAAATAGGTAACGAGGATCGATAATATAATAAAATATTTGTTGTTATATTTTATGGTCCAACTTCTCTCTCTCTCTCTCTCTCTCTCTCTCTCTCTTTGCATCATTTTCAGCAATCATAGTTTGAGTACCCTATCAATGATATCGACACACGGACACTCACGAAGAGAATACCGATGTCGTTTTCGATTATTTATGTCTATCGTAGTCTAATCTGCGAAGTGAAAACGTCGACTGACGATCATTTTATTGCAATTGGATGCTCTCGTACGTTTTCCGAAGTCCTTCTCTCTCTTTCCTGTACCCTTTCTTTACGACGCCAATTACTTGCTGAGCGATGGAACGCTTACGGAGAATTGACGAGTGGGTTACCTTCCCAGGGCGATCTTCGACTTGGCATCGATTTGCCCTCAAAATCGAATTGCTGTGGC
>Ga0157363_1006013_pt1 | contig 11393 bp, 9 predicted proteins | sample AttsexASBM1_FD_111477 | JGI IMG/M metagenome (GOLD analysis project Ga0157363, IMG submission 111477) | Fungus gardens microbial communities from leaf cutter ant in Ribeirão Preto, State of São Paulo, Brazil - Atta sexdens ASBM1 | ecosystem: Host-associated > Fungi > Mycelium > Unclassified ...
ATAGACATCCAGGAAGACAAATAGTACTGGAAATTTTGATTTAATTCTGCAAAAACATCTTTGTCTAAAAGTAGCTGTTATGTTAAAGTAGTATGCTACGCAGTTATCTTTCTATAGAAAGATCCAGAAATTTAACGATACGATCTTTATGAGAAAGATCGTATCGTTATACGATCTTTCTATAAAAGGATTGTATGTATACATATGATTAAAGATAAAAATTATTTTATAAATCTATCTTACAAAATATCGGAAGCAATATAAAAATAATTAATTAATTAATTAAAATTAATTATAGACAATAAAATTAAATATTTACATTTTTTGTGAAACATTTTTTATGAGAATTTAAGGACTCCCGAGTATATCATATTTCGCGAAATCGGAACCTAAATTAACAGAACGGATCTACTAAACATACACTAAATGTTCTTGTTTTTAGTCTTCCACGAAAGTTTCCATTTGGCGAATTTATCGGTGACGACCTCGTCGGTGAACACGTTTATTGTTTCTTTTAGCTCTTTTGATCTGTGTACGATATTGACGTAAATTCCATCGTATCCGAAAATTCCACGAGAATTCATGTTTCTGGCTTTCATCTCCGTTCGCCTATGAATATATCTGTATCAAGCGATAGTATATTGCGACTCGAATTGGCGTCATACTGCGCGGCTTCAATTTCGGAAAATTTCAACGACGTCCTCGATACGTGCATTCACGCTGACCAAACTTTTATTTAAAATATCTACCTCCGATTTTATAGCGTTAATATACACAACAATGTAATACAGTGAGTAAAACAATGCAAAAGAAAGAAAAAAGAAATTATAGATTCGATTACACATAAATCTCGCGGATTAAGAAGATTATAAAAGCGCGAGCTGTTCGATCGGCAATTAAGCTTTATACGAAGCTTATGTTATATCATTAACGGTACTAAATCTATATTGATTGTTGAAATTTACCAAACTTTTAGGGTAAACTTCGATAAGATGATCATAGTTTTTTAAAATACAAAAACTTTTATTTTTGTTATTTTTGTTATTTTTTAATATTGCTTATTACTTTAGTGAAACTCAAAGTAAAAAAATTAATTCAAAAAGGAACATAAAAGCCAATCAATGGTTCTTTTTGCGAAAATAATCTTATATTAGGTGTAGTAAAAAGAAATCCATTATTTTTTCATTCAATTTCATGCAAAAATAATGGATTTCTTTTTACTACACCTAATATAAATGATTAATTACCAAAATACAACATAAAGTAATAAATCTATTAAAAAACTTAAAATTTTATATATCTAATACAAATATATGTATAATTTTATATATATATATATAATTTAATTACAACTATAAATATATGCATTACACATATAATGACATTGCAATTGTAATGTAAAGATTATAATTTTTTTAAACTAAGAAAATCAAACAATGATTTCTATAACTTAAAAAAACCAATATGTATGTATGTGTATGTGTATTATTTGGTTAATGGTCATCTTTCCTGAATTATAACAGAAAGATAACTATATTTATAAATAAATAATAAATGAAAATGAAAATACAAATTATAGATCAGATTACAATTTATTATGTATTAATTTATATTACGTATATAACGTTGATTATACGATAGTTTAACTTAACTTATAATTTATTCAACATTATAATAATTTTTAATTCAAACTTCGTAGGCAGTCAAAATAAAAATATTGCATAATATTCACAATATTGTTGTTTCGAATAGTATATGTATACATATAAACTATTGTAAATATTAATTACTTTGAGAATAATTACAAAAATGCTATTTAGCAATTATTGGAAAAATTACAGCCTATGACCATCTTTGCCATATAACCATAATATCCGTGTTTATCTCACATTTCCGTGCATATCACGATTTTCGCATTTTATTCTCTTCAGGAAATAACTGTGTTTGTTGTGCTATTTCAAATTTGCATGTCAACGCGTGGATACACGATGATATTCAAGCGCTGAATATATATTCGAGTTATTCATTATATAGAAAATCTCCGGGGTAAATATTTCTGAATTATTGAAATCACTAGGGGAGCCGCTAGATAATAGTGAGGAATAATGATTGCTTTTAATGTCAAAGTGTCGGCCAGTCACAAAGCAGCAAAGCTTAATTGGTTTCGACGAGCTAAAACTCTGGCATGTAAACATAATTACGCAAAAGTTTATCATTCAGAAGTTTTCATTTTATTTTACATGAATGTTAATAAAGGATCTTGAAGAATTTAATTTATTGCACATATATCACCTCGGAATTTTTAACTTTCGCCTAAATATCTTTCTGAAATACATGTCGCTTCTTCCCGATACAAATAAATCATCTTCTCATTTCTTCTTTATTTGATTGCGAGCTTATCTCTTTTTCGACGGCAAATACGTGACGGTTAGCGCGCGCGAGTGACGATAGAACTTTTATAAAAAAAGACGTTTACTCTGTAGCATATGATTACACCGATTACAAGGTCGATTATATTTTAATAGGCAGAGGCATTTGGGTCGAGGTCGCGCGATTTCGATAACCTTAATAGCTTCACCGATTAGCGAGGCGCATTTTTCGCAATGAAAGAGAAGTTGATTTTCGGCGCTTCTACGAAAGTAATATCGCAATCGCAACATCATTCATGATGACCTGAAATGAAATTCGAGGAATGTTTTCAGATATTCTTAACTTCAACTGCCACGTATATCGTATTATTTAACTTTATGTTATAAAATACAGTCAATAACTCAAGTCTGCGAAGCGGTACTTTAGGGAGGAATAAACTCTAACGCTATTTGTATACTCTCTTAGAAATCTCTTCTGGGAAAGCAAGTGGTGAAAGGCAATCTCTCCATTATGCAAATTGAGGTAAATTTTCTTAATGAAAAAGAGGAACGAACCGAGTATTAAGCTGCTATTCTGCATATTAATCAGATTTCTCATAGAGAGACTGTGGGTGATACGCTCGTCAGATTATATGCGATGCAGACATATCCTTAAATGACTACGTGATTTTGTGCAGGTTTCCCAAGACTAGAAACTTATTTACTCACGCAATTATGATTCAACCATTTCAGAATGTTATCTTAATCGCTATGGATACTTTATTTGGCGCCTGAGTTGAGCTTCTACGCTTTTTCGAGACTATTATTGATAAAATTAAGTGATTGAAATCAATCCTGATCATTGTTACTCAATAAAAATCAGTTTAATGATATTTATATAAATGATATCCAGTCAAGTCTTCTTAAATCTAGTTTGCTTTTTTATCTTCTTTGTTGTGTCGCACGAATAATATGCGAGACTGCAATGTTGTCCATAAATAATCAGCTTCGCGTGTGACCTTTCAACGATAACACAAGACCTCCGCTATCTGTACTTGAAGACACATTGCATTCTTTCGTTTAATGAGTTGTTACAAGGCGTATTTGTGCTCATAATTAATATATCTACATCGCGCAGTCAATCTCTCGTTTTTTCTCGATATCACTTCAAAGCAAAACATTTAATTCGTATATTGCACGCACAATACCGCTATATTATTATGAAGATCATTGTAAATATTTCACGTAATTATTTATAGTTGCTCTCGGACATCGACAAGTGGGGTATCGATATCTTCAGGATAGGCGAGCTTAGTAACAATCGGCCCCTCACCTGCGTGGCATACACGGCCTTCCAGAGTCGAGATCTGCTCAAATCGCTGGCGATACCTCCCAAGACCTTCGTTACCTTTATGATGACCCTAGAGGATCATTATGTGAAGGATAATCCCTTCCACAATAGCCTCCATGCAGCCGATGTGACTCAATCTACTCACACTCTGCTCAACACACCCGCACTCGAGGTTTGTATGTAATGTATATACGCCTTTGCTTGTGTAACATCATTTTATCTTTTTTCCAAACTTGGAAATAAGTATCTTGCTCTCATAATAAGCTTTACCAATATCTCATTGACGAGTATAAAGTACTTTGTAAACTACAGAATTGAGATGTCGCAAGAAGAAAAATATATTTTCTGACAACATATCATAAATCATATATTTTCTACATTACAGTCCGTGTTCACGCCATTGGAGATCACCGCTGCATTATTCGCAGCTTCCATCCATGATGTAGACCATCCTGGACTCACGAATCAGTTCCTCATTAACTCAAGTAAGAATCGACGAGATTTATCAAACTTTCTGTTCTGCATTATTTGTTATTTTGTTATTTTGTGTTCCATTAAATATTTAAACAATATATTATATTTCTTTATCGAAGATATATCTGCAACGTTCTCATTGCTTCTGTTTTTTTTACAATGCTAGCAAATTAATGATCCGTTTTTTTTCTTTTGCTCAGGTTCCGAACTCGCATTGATGTATAACGACGAGTCGGTATTGGAGAATCATCATTTGGCAGTCGCATTCAAGCTTCTGCAGAATGAGGGTTGTGACATATTCGTGAATATGACGAAGAAGCAACGGCAGACGCTGCGAAAGATGGTCATCGACATGGTCCTCTCGACAGATATGTCGAAGCACATGTCGTTGCTGGCCGATCTGAAGACCATGGTGGAGACGAAGAAGGTCGCCGGTTCCGGTGTGCTACTGCTCGACAATTACACCGATCGTATTCAGGTGCTGGAAAATTTGGTGCACTGCGCCGACCTGTCTAATCCGACGAAACCATTGACTCTTTATCGACGATGGGTGAGCTTACTAATGGAGGAATTCTTCCTGCAAGGCGACCGCGAGCGAGAGCAAAACATGGATATTAGTCCGATGTGCGATCGTCACAGTGCGACCATCGAGAAGTCGCAGGTCGGCTTCATCGATTACATCGTACATCCACTTTGGGAAACCTGGGCAGATTTGGTGCACCCAGACGCACAGGAGATCCTGGACACTCTTGAAGAGAATCGCGACTGGTATCAATCAATGATACCGCCATCGCCGCCGTCCGATGATCAGCAACAGTCAGGAACGAACGAAAGTCAACAGCAAGATAGGATACATTTTCAAGTGACATTGGAGGAAGGTGATGAGACTAGCGAAGCTGTAGAAGGTGGTGACACAGGGGGCGGCGATGACGGCGGTGGTGGTGAATTTTCCAGCGAGGATCCGGGCGGTGAGACGGAGGAGAACGCCACGGAGGCTGGGATGTGACGGAGGCTCGCTGGTATTTGCAGGAAGCTCCATGAGAAGGTACAACAGAGTTGGTGGCGAGTGCGTCAGTGACATTCGCATCTAGCCGCGCCTAGTCGCCGGTCCTTTTGTATCGACCTATGCCACGTCGGCTGGACCACGAGGGAGGACGGCGATTAAGATGACGGGAGCCGTCTCGATCGAGCGGCAAGAGACAACGTCCCGACGACGACAGAATTATTGTTCACGATATTGTTCACGAAGTGCGAAAGACGCTTCAGGATCGTTAAGTTTCGGCTGGACCGAAACGAGCTGTAAATGGACAAAGCTGCACGTCTTTTGTCGTCGTCATTGTCACCGTCGTCTTCGTCGTCGTTTCGCAGTTTTGTCTCCACGTTTCGTCTCGTTGAATACTGTCAAGCGGGAGGGGCGAATCTCTTTTCACAAAGTACCTGCGCAAATGAAAGCGGCAACTGTATGTTTGCTACGTCGAATGAGTGGCAAGATGTTTCTTTTTTTCATTTATACACGCACACACACCGAAGATGGTGATAATCAGCACACGATAATTGTCCATCGTGTATCGATCGTCATCTTTTCTATTGATTTAACGATGTTGTGTCGCCGTCGAAGGCTGGAGGGAACCTCTTCCAGGACATGCAGGATCCTCAACAACATATCAACAATGTACGATATATTATGGATTCTAACGATGCGTATTAGCGATACTTCCGAGCAGATTGATGTCTCTGTCTTCTTCTTGGATTTTGAGCGTCGCGCGAAAATTGTTGACACGTAAGCAACATTTTGAGACTTGTATTTGCGTACGACGGAAGTTTATCAATTTGTTTCTAATTCGTAAGTTATAATGTAATGTCATAAGCTCAATAATACGTTGCATTTTCGTGATCTAATTTTATGAATAATTTTGTTAACATTTCGCCGATATTAGTCGATATTCAAAATTATCCGCGTTATGGATCAAATTGAACTTAATTTCGTTATCCGAAATGCACGTTATACTGAAAAGGAAGAGAAACGACGAAATTAGAAAATAATTAAACGAAAGGATACTCAGTTGCAGTTAGGCGCGTTCATCCTTTTAGTTCTTCGACGGTATTTGATAGTCACCTACTTATAGAAAAAGAGATACCTGTCTTTAATCGTAAGATTTTGTCATGTTCGCTTCGTAGACGTAGACAAGTTCGTAAGTGAATTGTTCATAATCGAAAAACGAAAATCCAGAAGTAGCCGCGTGTCTATAAAGGAAATGCTAGAGCAAATATGTAGAGTATTACCCGTTGTCTGTATGATTTAAGCGAAAGAAGTGAGGAAGGAGTTCACTTCTTTTTCCCATATCATGCAGTTGACGGGAGAGCACCGAGCAGCAGAGGGGCATCGAGATAAGGGTATAATTAATTTTAATACACAACCATATCAAGAGCTGGTCTTTTAAGTTTGTATTAAAATTAATTACCAGAGCCGCGAGACGCTTTCTTGCGATATATACAATATACGCAAAACACACATACACACGCATACACACACACACACACACACACACACACACACACACACACACACACACACAAAATTTACATACCTAGTTGACACAAACTAAAATTAACATAGTAAGTAGATTTCAATGTTATAACTTTATACTCAGCAATATAACTATTATGTAACACGATGTTATATATTACATTCATTGTTGAGGATGGGAAATTATACATTGTTAATTTACTTTTAATTTGTGTGTAACTGGGTAGTAACACAAATGCAATACGTACAATTACAATGTGAGCGAGGATATATATCGATAGATGTTTTTAACCAAAGAGTAATATAAGTGATTGTTAAGTCGATTGCCGAGCGTGCCATTCACCAATACGTCTTCTGATGACGAATAGTCCAGCGACAGTCCTTGGAATTTCGTGTGGTATGTCAATCAAAGGAAAGTGTCTTCATCATATGGATGTCCATAAATCGCTCAAATTTGCAAGTTCGTTTGATGTTCAAAGCCGCGATTGCAATCCAAACGGATTTGGAAAACGTTGGTGAACGCCAAACATTTGTCACTGTTTTTTAATGTATAAATGATGCATTATGAGAATAATTTTCGTCTTCTCTTGGATTATGAGTCGCACGAAAATTTTTTAATTTCGGGGGGAGGGGGAGGGGAAGCAGAGTAGTCATCCGTATTGGTGGAATGGCGACAATTTCGCGCCTCGATGATATCAGGGAATTGAAATGGAAAACGTTATTAGCGACCGATGAGCGAGTGCATCGAGGATCAGCCTAAAAACAAAATTAACGTTTCACTACTATTCTAAGTCGTAAGCTTGCCATCGACGCGAAGTAGAAAAAATTCGAGTCTGATCGGAAATGTTTGTAAGCGACCGGTAGCTCGGGCTCACGTAATCGTACATTTCTTATAATCACATTAAGGAAAATTACCTAAATCGTAAAAACAGAAAAAAAAACGGAAAAAAATACTATGGAGAAAGCAAAATCTCTATGTGTGTTGTAGACAATGATCTAGTGAGTGTTTTGGTGCTGGCCACCAAGCTTTAGCATGTAAGAAAAACTCCGAGGTTCACGAGAGTCCGCGACTACATTGTTAAGTCGAGAAAGGGGAGTTAACTTAACGAAGTTTTTAGGGCGTAAGCAACGAGGTTATAATAATAATAATATTAATAATAATTAAAGATAATAATCATAATATAAACAGTAATAATGATAAGCGCGATATAAGAAAGATACTGATTTATTAATGTTAACGATAACACTCGTTGCGCGAACGAATGTAATCGAGATCATGTTCGCTTCAGCCGTCGGGGCAATGTCGTAAAAGGAGGAGAAGGAAGAGAAAGACTATAAAGTGTTATCGATTATGTACCTCTGCACTGACGCCGAGTTTGACACTTGGTGAATGTATTCGATTAGACGGCGATTTTTTAATTATTTAGCGCGAGTGCGTCTTTGATTGTATTTTTGGCGTGGACGAGCGGAAATGCATTCGTTCTTTCCGTAACATTTTTTTCTTGTCGCTCGTCTCGATGGATCTCGCAAGTGTGTGCGCAGGTACAAAAATAAAAAAACAAAAAAAAACGCCACAAAATACGATTTTGTCATACAAATCTTGTTGGATCATTGATTTGTCATGCTTCTAAAGTATCGTTGCTGGAGCAAAATGTCTTCTCTAACACATACAGTCTGCCAGTTAAAAGTCTGCTCGTTAAAAGTATAAAAAAATAGGAGCCAAAGAAAAAAAGTACAGAAATTGATGATTCAATGATGATTTACAAGTATAACAAATCGTGGTGATTCAACAAGATGTGTAACAATATTTAGTAATAATAGATTGGTAATGATGATGAGATGGGGAGAGAAAAATAAAAATACCTGTTTGATTGCTGGACAGTTAAATGAATGTATTAATATCGTGTAATCGTCGTACGAGATATATGTGTAATAAAACATATTTATTGTCGGAAGTCTGGATCTTTCTTTTCTTCAACCCAATCGAGTGATCACAGTGTTTTTTTTAAACCTGTATAGATATAAAAATGTTTGACAAACATGCAACATATATTTATCAAGACAAAAATAAAAATAAAAAAAAAATAAAAAACAATTTTTTATAAATCAATTAAAAATCCGTTTTCGGTCCTTTTCAATGCGAATTGAGATATTAAATAATAAATTATACATATTTAAGTCGATTTGTCATCTTTTATAATTAACTTTTCATGATTCATTAATAATAACTTTAAATGATAATATATGATAATGTATGGATCAATAAACTTTTTAATTCACTGATTTTTGGATAGAGGAAGGTGATGTAGTAGATTGAAACTACAGAGTCGTCTTAATTATTTGTAAATATATTATTAAGTATAACATCTATAATATAATAATAATATAATAATGAAAAACCATTTACATTAATAGTTATCATTTACATTAATAAGTAATATGTAATCCAATAGTAAAACACTCAGTTATGTATAGATTCTCGATAGCCTTCAAGCATGATGAACTTTAGAGTAGTAGTACCATCAGATCGCGCGTATTACAGTGCAGAACATTTTCCGTCCGACTGTTCATAATTTTTTTCCTCCTATCAATAATACATACAATAGTTTTGTCGCCGTCTCCCCTATTTTCTTATTTGATAATTCGCGCCGCGCGCCCACGCACATACGTACATACGGGATAAAGCCGATATTTCTCAGAGAAAATGTGCCAGGCATCAGGGGCTTTACACCGTGCGATTATTCCTAATCTATCGTCTCGTTATTATACATCGGGATGCCTCAAATCGTGCGGTAGCGTTGCCTCCGATTGAAACTCGAACGATAGTTAACCGTCGAAGCCGTGTGCATCGACAGAATTTCAAGCAAAACACAAGTCATCATATTACATTAAAATTCCAAAATGATTACTAAAGTTACTTTTTAATCAGTAACGATTCATTTTAATGTTATTTTGACATTATCGTGACTTGTTGTTTTGCTTAGGAATCACATGTCGTAAATCCTACAACGGAAAGAGGAAGCCTCGACACATCCGGATTCATTCGTATTAAACAAAAGTCCCTCCCGCACGAAATTGGCCGAACTCCTCCGGATAAATATACCTGAGTGCACCGGCTCGAGAACGAAACGCCGATAGAAGAAATTCATCTTTAATTCGATAAATTTGACGCGTGCTTATAAATTGATAGTGCTCTATCGGCTCTCGCCCCGTCATTTACGGAAATCGATTAAAATTACCAAGTAACTCGCTAAGAATTAGAGACGGTAAGTCGTTGTGTCGTGCCCTACAGGTAGTGACGTGTGCGCGTGTTCGATTACACTGTATAAGGAGAACAAGAAGAAGCTCTCCCGTGTTACGTTATAAACATCTGGATTATTTAACCGCTTAGTATCCGCCACTTAGTTCGCCCTCGTGGATGATATCGAGACATCCTTCTCAAATATATTGTACATTCTGCGTGTCGTCGTTTTGTGAAAATCTATCTCTTGAATCTCTTCGCCACTTGTAAATAAATAAACAAAAGAAAATTAAAAGAACAAAACGGGAAAGGTCGGTAATAGCAACACGTCTTACGCATTTGATTTGGAAGCTTAAAAACAAGTTACTTCGATGCAAATTCGAATATTATTGCGCGATGACAGAGGCAACTTAATAGCGATTGCGAGTGCAATTATGGATTATGTTAGTTACAAGAACAGAGCTTAATCTCGTCAATGCGACTGACGTCGGCCGCACCGGTTAACTTCACAACAATAAAAACATAGTATATATATATATTTTTTTTCTCACAATATAATTTATCTTTAAATATTTCTGTATATTTGTATAACTATGTAACCTTCGATATAAATACCCTGAAATCTACACTCTCGCGATCACTATCATAAAATTGAATTCACCTCCAGCTCGCTTTTTTCCTCTCTCCTTCATTTTCTTCTTTTTACAATGAATATCGACGTACACGACGCGAGATTACACTCGATCGTGATTGTCACTATTTATATGTATATTCGAATCCTTTAGAATCTACTATGTACAAATAATTTTCCGCAGCTTTTTCGATTCTGGGCTGCAACTTAAATGATGGCTTACTGATACTAGCGAAGCTAATTTGTAGAACGGAATGATACAAGTTTGCTATATTACAGGATACTAATTGACAGAGTACAGAACATAAATGTATATATTGGGAATCACAGTTGCAAAGAAAAATAACAGCTGCATTTTTATGGTAGTTAGAGCAGCCAACTCTGAAGTTTTGGATTTTTCTGAAGAAATTTCACATACGGTATACAATTACGCATACAAATAAAGAAATCAAAGTAATTATAATTTTTGTTTTAATTGTCATATTAAGAACATAATTGCAAAGGACTATAGTAAATAAAAAAAAATTAAGAAAAATAATCTTTTGTATACCGCGTAGATGAAAGATTAAGTACGAAAGAATTTCAAGAAGGAATCGAAGCTGATCGAGTTCTTTCGATCGTCGACTATATCCTTATCAATTCGTTCGTATATTTCGTTCGGTTTATATTTACTGAATAGTGTACAATTTATAGTCAACATCGAATTGTCGTGTAATATATTTATATATTTATATATTTGTTTGTATATCTAACTGCCATATATATATATATATATATATATATATATATATATATATATATATATATATTTTATTTATATA
>Ga0157363_1006014_pt1 | contig 11390 bp, 8 predicted proteins | sample AttsexASBM1_FD_111477 | JGI IMG/M metagenome (GOLD analysis project Ga0157363, IMG submission 111477) | Fungus gardens microbial communities from leaf cutter ant in Ribeirão Preto, State of São Paulo, Brazil - Atta sexdens ASBM1 | ecosystem: Host-associated > Fungi > Mycelium > Unclassified ...
AATGATCGTGTAAATAATTAAGACATAAAACAACAATTGTATTATTTTTGAAATATTTTAGGTCACTTGTACACATACTAGCAATTGCAAAAATTTTATAAATCATTTTTAATTTTATGTGCCAAAATTAAATTAAAAATATTTTATAAAAATATTTTATAAATTAAAAATACTTTTACTAGTCTTTCCCCCACTTATGGGGATAGGCTGGCAACATACACCACAGCTCATATTTATGTTCTCTGATCAAATTTTTGAAATTTATTAATTATAATATCAATGTTGCACGAAGTAAAGACAATACTTTTTGACATACAAAATTAATTTATAAAGCAATTATTTGCAATTATTAGTATGTGTTGCATACGATTCAAAATATATTTCAAAAGTAATACAATTGCTGTTTTATCTTATCTTAATTTTTTACACAATTATTCGATGAAATGTATGCGAATGTCCGAAGTTCCATGAGTGATAGAAAAATGCGAAAGAATATCATTCTAGTGCTAATAGAGAATGTAATTTTTATTCTTCTTCTTTTGAGTAATGATTGTATCATTATAAAGAATATTTTCCTGATAATATAATTTTAAAATATTCTTCTTCTATTATTTACTTGAAACAAGTAATATTTACGTAACATTTTTTGTATGTACATGTGCATGCTTCAGAACAAACTAAATTAAGTTTTTTCCAACAGTTCTTCGCCATTTCCCAATTTTCGCAATCGAAATTTTATTTCTAAAGCACCAAATCCGCCATTGATAGTTCGGCATGAACTTTCAGGACTCAATATAACGGTATTAAATCTAATAGACATTATGTTCCCAATGACGCTAAATCAAATAAGAAAATTCGAAAATCTCAACGACATCTCCAATGTTTATTTCATCGAGGAGCAAAAATAATTTCTTCCATTACAGCTCACTGGCCGAAAGAAGAACAAGCATGTCAATCTTTTGAACGTACAGAATCCATGCAACGATAATACAGAGCATTTTGCATGGATCAAGTATTTATCTCACCTTGAGATCGCAAATTACAGCAAGAAAGAATAGAATATATTTCTGTGATAGGTTCGTATACATATAAAAAAGAAAAAAATTATAAATATTTTCAGCAACATTTTTTTTAAATAATAATAAAAATTGTGTTATTTTCAGGTGCTTACATTATTTTAGATCTAGCGCAAAACTAAAGATCTACATAGCAGACTGTGGAAAATTTAACAACTGCGCGATCCGATTGCCCAGTGAGGACAACAAGTGATTAAGTTTTAGCAACTATTATAGAAAGAAACGCGTCCCATTTGTCGTTATTCTAATTTGTACTCTGGAAAGGATGGAAAAGGAAGATACAGAAACATTAAGCTACACGTATCAACATCATCAGATTTTTATAGCATACTATTCATTGCTCGTATGATGACTGCCGAAGTATCGGTTTCATTGTGATAACGATTGCATAGCATCGAGAAACTAAAAAATTTAGCAAATAATGTCAAAACTATTTTATCCGCTAATGCTTCCATGGCAAATTTTACGAGAAACGATTGGATAAAATTTAACAGCGCTATGCACTATCATGTGTGTGAGAAGTCGTTCGCAAAAGATGACACGGGTAAGCGATCATTGTCACCGAGCAATATAGAGACCCCGCGCATTCAAATTGCAATTTAAATTACGAAGATTCATTGCATTCCATAGTTTTTCATAATTTATCGGGATACGACGCACATCATCAAAGAAATAGCCACCGCTTACGAAGGACGATGTAGATTTATTATCGATAATGAAAAAAAATACATTTCGTTTACGAAATATGTCAATAGCACTATAGACAAAAATGATCAAAAAAAAATTTGTATAAAATTACGTTTTATTGATTCGTTTAAATTTCTCATCAAGTTTAGAAAAATTGACATCGTATCTCGATAAAGATGAACTATGGATAATACAGCGTGAATTTTTTAATTTATCCGCAGAAAATTTCGATTTATTAACGCGAAAAGATATATTTCCGTACGAGTACATTGATTGCATCGAGAAGTTGGAGAAAGCTGAATTACCATTACGCGAATCTTTTTATAGTTCATTGACAGGTGGCACCGTATCCGAAAGCGATTATGCACACGCCGTGAAGATTGGCAGTTCTCCATTTGAACCCTCGATGAATATACCATACATTTTCAAATGCGACGTCAGAGACAATTCTTTTAATTATTTATTACGTAAGTAATGAAAGCAATTACTATTGTTATTATGATTTAAGACTGTATTAAAATGTCATAAACTAATTTATAATAAAGGCATATTTCAAATCTTCAAATGTTATTGTCGAATAATAGCCGAAGAATACGCGAGGAGCGCGCATCAGCCCTGAGCGCCATGTAGACAAAAACACTTATTCGTTAATATCAACCTGCTCTACTATAAAAACTATTTATCGGATATAATTACATACATAATTTTGTCAAAGAAAAAAGTTATTTGTTTTAGTATAAAGTGTCACGTCTTGTACTTCGGATGCAGGAATTTTGAATCATCCTATATATAATATTAAGAACCAGCCTTCATCAGCTTATTCCTATTTTTTACCTTTTACTACCTATTTTAAATTCTTTTCTATATTGCGTTAACATACATGCGTGCATTTACTAAAATGCAATTGACTGATATCAGTCTACAGGATCTCTTTGACTTAGAAATACGCTCTGCACATTTTTATATTTTCTGAAGAATCAGTAAGCTCGTGTAAATGTAATGCAATATAATTAATATCAAGGCTTATAATGAGCAATAATAATTCATTTAAAAGATACATTTTAATTAAAATTACATTAGATTTTAAACGTTTTATCTTATAAAGCCTTCATCGGTGATTAGTAATTTTCTATCCCCTTACAAAGTGCTCAAACAAACTAATTGATTATGAACAATAACAAATTTAATATCTCGTTCTAAAATCATAAAAATATACGTATAATGCTGATACTTCTACAATAAGTCAGTAATCGATAGTCCTAAGTCTTACCAGTGAATTGGTGGAATTGGCCAACAATCAACTTGTATGATTAAACTACTATTATTTTCTTAAGACTTACCAAATTCAACTTTATTCCTTCCCATTAATCAAATTAAACGACTTTATATACATTAATAAGTAGATGCGAAAAATCATAATTAAATATTTAAGACTGTGATTGAGACTTAAGACTATTGACTCATTGTAGAATCAACTTAACATATCAAGAAAATCGCTAAGAATTAATTTTTTGTATATGTCAACGCGTTGAGATACAAATAGATAGAAACATATATCCACTAAAATTGCTTGAAGTCCATCTATTTATAGATTCTTCTGTAATCATGCATCGGCATTGATCAGCATCTATGCCTCTATAAGAGCGTTCAGCAGAACATGCAACATGTTGCAACTCAGCAGTGAACCGTTGTACAACAGTTGTGTTCTGCTAAACGCAGCCATTATGCTGCGTCAACAAAAAAATGATCATCATAAAACCGTCCGCTATTCATACCTGTGTTCGTACTCTGCCCTTATGACAAAAAAAGTCTCAATCTCCACTCACCATTTTTTCGGACTTTACTCTCCATTATGTCAGAAGTCCTCTATCATTCCTTTTCTCCAATCACTTCGTAGATAGGTACGCTACGAACCAATCAGATCTTTGTCAAGTGTAGGGCGAATCAATTAGAACACACCATTTAATTACCTTATTCCTCCATCTCTCACTCCTCGATCAATCAGAGCATGTCCTTTTTCCAGACAGACTCGTCTAGGCTACACTCACGGCGCCGGAGGAAGACGTGGAAGGGGGTTTGTTTTGGCTGTCCATATACTATTTGCGCATGAACACTAAATATTACTTTTTCGCGTCTGTTATAAAAAATAAATATCAGATACACTACAGATCGAGCAACATAAACAATCTAATTTTCAATCATTTACACGGTGTCATAGAGTGACCATTTTTGCATAAACAATTGAGAGCACTTCGACAAAAGGCTTAGTATAAATTAATACAACTAAAATTTCACAAGGCCAGTCAATAGCAGGACCCTTAAACAGAAAGGCTTGCGGAATCACATTAAAATGTACAAAGATCAATGAAAAACAAAAGCGCGAAACAAGTCGCACAACTAAGCCATTTTCCATGCAGCAACTGTGAATACGCGGAGACACATGCGCAAAAATTAGCAGTTTGCAAGGCGTAGCTGCACGAATAGATGGAACAAAAACTAAGAGCGCTCAAATATGAAATCGCGCACGGGGATCCACTCCATGCATCGTCTGATAAATTTCTACGTCTGAATCTACCAAAAAATTGAGGAAATTCACAAAATTACGATATGATACTCAAGCATCACCCTCCCCCCCTTATCGCTAGACGCTACTCTTGTATTCGTATATAAAGCAAGCTGGTAAGGCATGTTCATTTTCGCTGTATATAGCATACAGATCAAATCTCTGATATCTATACTTTGCAAAGATAGCTTAAATTCACACGAAGAATTATTCGCCACCAGGTTCGATGACAACCTAAATAACTTATAAATTTTAAATTGTAAATTTTAAATATTTCGCGGGTAAGAGTTCGAAGAGTCAGGCAAAATTGAACTTAAAAATTGTAGTGCTTTGACAATCAAATCGAATATTTGTAAAATTTTCTCACTCTTATTTCAAATTGTATTTCGCGGCTAAGTCTGTAGATTTGAGCAGAATTCAACTTAGAAATTGTAGCATTTTGATAATTTACTATAATACTTGTAAGATTTTCACGCATCGAGTTGATCGAAATCTTAGGCTGTTTTATTTTGTTTTTTACCTTTAATTTTGTTTGTAGTTTTGTAAATTCGTTATAGAGACTCGTTGAATGTTTATAAAATCTCTCATGTAACATTTAACTAAAGAAAAGCATTATTAAATACAAACGAATTTGTAAGCATTAAAATTCCAAGTTGTCACTTTTAGCAATAAAAATTGTTCGAATAAGATAATTCTCGTGTAATTATTAACATTTATCCATGCCAATTCCATAACAAAAAAGGGTTATCGTGAATCCTGCGATGACTACATTAAATAGTTTAATTACATTTGCGAATAAAGTACGAATTTTCCTTCAGACCTTAAGTTTTGCGCCCGTTACGGGGTGTTACACGCTTTCCCTTTTTCGATTCAGAGCGCCCTGCCTCAGAACATGCTCAAAATCTATTCTAGCTAATCATAACCGCGCGCTTCGCGATCAACAACTAGGCGTTTAGTCTCCTTCCTCAACGTTGTAGATCTCTTCTCGGATGCGCCTAGCGATCTCCATTAGGACCTCGCCGCTTCCGCTCGAGAAGTTGAGTATCATTCGTCCTTATATTTATATTTAAGCCGATACTTCCCGGTTTTCCTCGTTTACGGTGTTACCAACATATTAATTCTCGCTCTCATTTTTTCTCTCTTCTTTTCCAATTTTCTTGCCGGGGACTTACACTATTTTATCAAATATGCAAGTAGATTGGCAGATCAAGACGCGATAAATGGCAGCATCAACTCCGACGACTAGTTAAGGCGTACCACGCCCACGTAGAGTTTGACCCATCCGTTTTTGAGACCGCGGCCTTTTCCGTCTCTGCGCCCACTCGGAATCCGTTTCCACTTTCCACTTTCCTGCATGCCGCGCTCGGTCCAGGGACTCCGCTATCCGACACGTTCGTCGTGCCAACATCCTCACGCGGCTCCGACTCGTGACAGAGAGAGCCCTGCCATGAATAACTCGAATAGATTTGTAAATTAAAACTAAAAATAATAAAATAAGAATTAATTATGGTTCATTGTTACTTTTTTTCGCCTCTTCATCGCTTCTTCTCTCTTCCGCCTCCCTCTTCTATGGACTTTGCGTGACGATTCTCGCAGAAGCGAGAGCGACGTCACTGCTAATGTATGGCATTATAATGACCCGCCGCTAACAGAGCCCCGAAAGGAACACGAATGTTCGTGAACAAATAAATTCACTCGTGAAATAATTATATTCGCTAAAAAACTAAGGTTCTAGCTCGCGCGCCTCTCGTTCCGAGCCTTCCCCCTCTTTTTCTTTCTTTTTCTCTCTGCTTACTCCCTCCTCCATCCAGTTACCTGGACATAACATATTCCTAAACCAAAATTCTCCTTAGCAGTACGGTTTGTGCTAAATGTTCTACTTATTTTACGTTTGATAAAAAAATTTATATGCAATATTTTGGCACACCCCAAGGGGGTTCTCCCTTGTCCCCTATCATATTGTTAATTTGATACTGCAAAGGTTAGAATGTACAGCTTTGACATCTTTAAACAATCAGTTATTTTTTTATTACCGTTATCTGAATGATTTATTTATGTTTCTTCTTTCCAAATTGATAACATACTGGAATATTTGAATTCTTTCCATCCTCGTCTACAATTTGAAAAGAGGAGGAAATATGTTGAATTTCTTGGTTCACGATTAGTAAGAAAGATAATAATCTTACATTCAATGGGATCACAAATCGGTTTCTCGGATAGATACTAAAATTTTTATTCGAACGATCCTCTATCTCAAAAATAGGCATTATTATTGGCTTGATAGATAAAGCTTTTTTAGTATCTGTTTCCATATATCACGAGAAAAATTTAAAATTAATAATTGATATGCTAATTTATAATGACTATCCTCATCTTTAATACAATCAACGAACGCATAAAAATTCTCATTTATAAAAAAACAATAGTAAAAATCAATCTAATTGCCAGAACTAAAAAATTAATACGACATGGTTTACAGTACCATACATACCATCAGTTTCTAATAAATTTAATAGATTCAAAAATAAAGATGTCAAAGTTTCTTTCTATAGTACGAATAAATTAAAAAAATTTATAAGAGTTTTTACAAAGACCTTCCATATCTCGCAAAAATAATGTAGTACTTAAAATTAGTTGTAAAGAATGTGATTTCCTGTGTTGGACAGACGAGCAGACAATTAAAAATGAGGATAGCTCATAAGGATAGAACATAAGAAACCATATAAACTGGAACATTTCTGCTTCTGTTATACCCGATCATAGAATGCAGTATGACCACGAATTTGGGAAAATTAGAATATTAGATAAAGAACCTTTTTATAGAAAATGTTTAATCTGAGATCTCTGAGATGTTTAGTATTAAAAAACTGTTTAATATTAAAAAACAAATAAATAGTCTCAAACAGAAGATCTTTATTAAACATACATACAGATAATCAACAGTATTTGACTTTGCAGTACAATCTTATTTAGTCAGTGTTTGTCCGTTGTCATGTTCACATTATTTATTATAACTTATTCAATTTATTACAATCAATTCTTTATCTTCTAACTACGGATATATTATTTATTATTTTTATTTTTTATTATACAATTTTATCATTTTGATACATTTTCATTAATTTAATTTATTTATTATATTATATTTATTAATTTATATATAATTTATATATAATTAATTTATTATATTATATTTTATATTTTATTTGGTTTTTACACTGACTGACTTTAAGTTTCTTTATTATACATGTCTGTTATGTTCGACTGATAATTGTCGACACGATCGATAAGTTTTTACCAGAATAAGAATTAATTCTGCTATTTTACTAGAATAGATAAGAAGATTCTGGACCACTATGTGTTAATGCATATACGTATATGCATATACGTATATGCGGTATGCGCGCGCGCGCGCGTGTGTATGTGTGTGTGTGTGTGTGTGTATGTGTGTATGTGAGAGGTCAGGGAGGGAGAAGTGCACACAGCATTAGAGTCCCGCGGGGGATGACGTCACAGGGAGGAGATAAGCGCGTCACTGAAGGAAGGGCGTTTATTCCTTCTCTCTCTCCAATCTATTATCTTCTCTCTCCAATTGTTCTAGAATTCTTTCTGTCTCACCCGTTGCGGTCCTATTATTCACGTTCTCTCTTCCTCCCATTGCGCTCTCTTTTTCTTTTAAGATTTAATTTTATTAAATAGATATGATATTTATGAAATATTACTTAGGGATTATAATAATATTTTTTTGTGTAATTAAAAAAAGAATCTAGTGCGTTTTCTTATCTACTAACTTGGAGTTGAGAAAAAGAAAATAATAGGAAGGAATGGTAGGAAGGAATCATTTTAAAGACTGAGTAATATGTTTAATATATACATTTATTTTTCATGTAAAGCAGCGTATACAATATTATCTAACGCGTAAGCTATTAGTTCACATTCTATAAAAGAATTTTTATCATAAATTTTGTGCAAAATATTTGCAGCATCACATTGATTAGTAATACAATTTTAATTTTGGCATAAAAAAATCACAAAATATTTAATCCACAAAATATTTCTCACTAACACCAGTTCAAAAAATCCATATTCGACACAATGTTCGAGTTCAAACATGAAAAGAATAGTTTTTGGCTTCATGCAAGCACGTACCATGCAATAATATTTTTACATTCATTATATTCATTATCAATTTTAACAAGTTCCAGAAGAAAACAGTTGACTGCACTAATCGCTCAACATTTGCACGTCTCTCGATGAATGCCTTCCATGAGACTTAAATAGATATGGTATTTACGATTTTTAATGATACGATTTAGAAACGACTTAGAAATTAATTATGATAATATTTTTATGATTTTTTAATAATATAATCTAGTAACACTAATTATAATAATTCTTTTTTATCAATGTAATAATAGCCAAGCGCGTTTTCTTATTGACTAATTCAATACTATAAAGATATGAAGAAGAAATGGCGAAGATACTAAGGATAAAATAAATTTAGAAGAAATATATTTTAAGAATATATTTTAACATTTATTTATCATGCTATATGTACAATATAATCTAAACCATAGATTATTAGTTGACATTTTATAGAATTTTTATCATAAATTTTGTAAAAAGTATTTACAGCATCGCTGTATTAGTAATACAATTTTGTCTTAAAAATAACACAAAATATTTGAATTTCTTACTAACACTGTGCGTATATTGACTCAGTTCATAGAATACATGCTCAATATATTGCTCAAGTTCAAATAAGAAAAGCACAGTTGTTGGATTCATGTACAAACATGTGCCATTTAATGTTAACTTTACGTTATTCATATCATATATTTTAAGAAATTCCACATTTAAATTTTGAATCGGTAATGATGAAACTGTTAACTGCATTAATCGCTTGATATCTGCATGCCTCTCAAAGAATCTTCCACGTAGCATGAGGTATGGATTGCCTCAATTATCACCAATCGCAATTTGCACATGAGATACATCCTACAACGATCCCAATATCCAGAAATTTGTACGCTGTCGATGTCAATGCATATTTCCTCATCAAAATACGAGGCATATAGCGAGGTTTCGAAGATGTTTGACGATGCTTGAGAAAATGCGGTTTGAAAAAAAGAAAACATGTAAATAGATCTTACAAAAATACATAACTTATAATTACTTACTTATAATACATATAAGCAAAATATTTTATAAAATTAAATAAACTTGTCTCTTGCATGCCTCATCCTATTGAATTGGAACATAATAGTTCATGGCTTGAGATATTACTTTGTCAGAGAAACTTATAATTAGCAATAGCTATCTGAACTCTGCTTAAGCTCTCTGAACAACTGATTGCCCGGAGCTCTTCTTTTAAACAGTGTTTCCTTCCTCATTTTTTTTTACACATCCTAAAATGGAGGGGATTTTTTTTATATACATTATACTTTGAAGAACAGTTACGATGTGGTCGAAGGATACCAAATTGACATATACCATAAGAATACACTCTAATGATATCGAATCTCTTTTTACTAATCGGTGCTAACGACAGTAAAGTCTGTCTGTTCCTATTCTCTTTTCAAAAATGAATTTCAAGAAAAAAAATTAAATTTAAAAGGAAATCTTATATTTTATTTTTTAAACTTGATTTCTTTCAGACATTGCGACAATCAATATATAATATTTTAAATACATTTTACGCACAATTCTTAACTATTTTCCACATCGTACAATATTATACATCGTATAATATCCAGATTACGTAAAGAATCTATATCTTCGTATTCAGCATTCGGGATCTCAATGGTCAAGTCGCTATTGAGTATATCAGCCAGCTATTCGCATTTTTTAAATCCTTGAACCTATATGAGAATCTTATTGTCATCATTCTCTTTCACACCAATTACAACCATTGTAATTAGACGTTTCACCATGCTGTATGGAATCATCCTTCCTAGGAATCAGTCTTCCTATTGCAATTCATGGTGACAAGCACTCAACCAAGTACAGTCCTTTTTGGATTTTGTCAAGAAATTCTATGGTATGTTATGAGAGAATGGTTCCATTTCTCAACATCATCACTTCCTTCACGATAAATCCTTGTATAATCAAATTAAGCATGCACTAAAAAAGTGTGTTTTCCTTATGTCATTGTATTTAATGATATTTCAAAAAGAGATTTTAAATCGATTCCAGAGGTGACACACATATCCCTTTGTTATTAAATCGTCACGTTTATTGAATGTAAGACAAAAAATGGAGACTTACTTACAATATTATTACTTTAAAGGTTCTTTAAATTAATGCTTTATAAATATTCTTCAAATTGTAATAAACAAAAATGTAATTCTAAATGTATGAATAAGTATAAAATGCTAAAACGAATAATATGTTTTAATGTTTCCGTGCAAACGTTCACTGCTGAAATCTAAGTTATCTTGAAGAATTCATTTCTTATGTAAATTTAATATTAAAAACGTTATGAATTTAAAAGTATAAGAGACCATCGTCGGTCAACCTAAACTGTTAAAAAATAAATACATTAAATAATGTATTTATTTTTTAATTTGTTCGAAGAAATCTTCGAACGCTCTTGCATGATCGGTTTACTGCTATAATATCAAATATATACCAAATCATTGTTTCATACAAATAACAACAATCATTTATTGTTATTGGAATTAAATTTAAATTACAAAGTATAGTTCTGTCTCATTATTGCGATCAATAACAAACTTTCTACAGATATAACGATAAATTGGCAACATTAGCTATACAGTTTTTAAATTTATTTCATATAATGATACGTTATTAATTTAGTTCTTTTTTCTTATACATTTATCTTTATAATATTTAATTACTTTTTTAATTACAGGAAATATTAATTTTATTCATAAAAGATTTTTTGCTTCTGATGTAAAATGCTTATAAGTAAAGCTTCAACAAGAAATACCACACACACACACACACACACACACACACACACACACACACACACACACACGCACACACACACACACACACACACACACACACACACACACACACACACACACACACACACA
>Ga0157363_1006015_pt1 | contig 11389 bp, 8 predicted proteins | sample AttsexASBM1_FD_111477 | JGI IMG/M metagenome (GOLD analysis project Ga0157363, IMG submission 111477) | Fungus gardens microbial communities from leaf cutter ant in Ribeirão Preto, State of São Paulo, Brazil - Atta sexdens ASBM1 | ecosystem: Host-associated > Fungi > Mycelium > Unclassified ...
GAGTCGCGTGCTGGACGCCCTGAAAAGATTGAAACGGACGAATTGCAAGCACTGCTGGATATAAACTCTACGCAAACTGAAAAGGAGCTTGCAGAACAGTTTGGCGTTACGCAGCAAGCCATTCCCGTACGATTACATACGAATAAAGATTGAATTTTACAAAAAAAAGCTCAGAACTTTTTTGTACACCTAATAAAAAAAATCTCATATTTTTATATTTTTCTGATATTGCAACCCCTCACTAGTTGTATATTTTAAATACTTTTTGTAACACAATTCTTAACATGTTTTCCACATACAGTATTAGTAACATCTAGACTATGTAAAGAATTTATATCTTCGTAATTATCCAGACCAGAGTCTCAATTATCGAATTGTCGCTATCGAGTATACCAGCCAGCCATTCACGTTTTTCACATCCTTTAACGTATATAAGAGCCTTATCGTTATTCTCTTCCGCACCAATTACAGCCATTGTAATCAGGCGTTTCGCTATTGTGTCTTCCCATTGCAATCCATGGTGATAAGTAAGAAAACTCAGTCGGGAAGCGCAATACTTTTTTGAGTTTGTCAAGAAGGTCCATGGGACACATAAAAATATAAGAGAGAGAATAGCTCCTTTTCTCAACACCGCCACTTCCTTCACGATAAATTTCTTTCCAACGATAAATCCTTGCAGATCTACAAACATTGGTATAGTCATGGTGAATGACTTTTTGAGATTGTGCTTGACCACAAAAGATCTTGGATTTTATCTCATATATTAAAAAGAGGAGGAGGGTATTTGTTTGATGATGATAATTTACATAATATTGTGTACTACATTTGAGTGGGCTGTATTCACGTGGTCATGTATGATAAGGCAATAAGGCAATAATTGTATTCACGGGTACATTCTCTTTGAATTTAAATCGTACATCCATGGTGCCACTCTTGACGGACTCGTTTTGTCGCGAGAAGTTAATTATTAAAATAAAATCTTTCAAAAAGAAGTGTAATTGGAATGATGATTCATTTCTTTCACGAGGAATTTGATAGTAAGACATAAATACATATCATACAAAATAGCAGCTCTGTGTTTGTCAAAGTCTAGATTCAAATCATCGGATAAAATTCAGAGTTTAGATAAAGTTTCACATTGATTAATTTACAGGTGTCGAAGTAAGTTTTACGTGCTATCATGATATTTTTTTTATCAGATATTTCTTTTATCAGACCAAAGATAACGTATCGTGGTTTTTCTAACTATCGCAGTTTTGATAGCCCAGGAATGCTTCGTTGTATTCGACAATAAAGGGTACTCATACAAATCCCACGAATGGAACTCATTGGCTACTCAGATATTATCTGTTCTTTAAAGTGCGCAAAATGGATGGTTTATTAACTTCGTTCAACGTGAGGCATTTGCCACTGTACTCTGAATAATTTAAGCGTCGGCTCTGTCGCTGGATCTCTCATGATAATTGTTACTGTTGCGCGCTCGTATCAAAATTAATTCTTGACGAGCGTTAATTACGTTTATAATCCTCGCAGAAGCTCAACAATATGCTGAGCGGTACACAAAAATTAAAATATTCCTCGTCTGTCATTAGGCTTTTCGCGGTATCACTACAGTCGATAAATTAACTAGCAAACTATATGCGATTTCAATAGAAAATGTTGCATAACCCTTCATAAGACTAGTTATTTCTGTTGCGATCAATCTCCATACCGTTGAGTTCGAATTTCATCGAACATGAACGCCACACAATTAAATCCAAAATTTGGTTGCTTTTGTATATTTTTTTCCTTTGAAATCAATCTATCTTCGATATAGAAAATGCTTTCACATGGTAACGTGTATAATTCCTGTTGTTGTTGGGTATCCTTATCTCGTCGCTATGTCCAAATGTCGTGTTGACATACGGATTGTACGTGTGAAATTCTAACTTGACGATGCCATAAAGGTTAGTTCGCCTTCAATATTCAAAATATCAGCCATCTCAAATATTTCAACACACTCAGATATTTCAACAAAGCTTAATGATAAAAATTTAATGTTCGACGCAGTGAGTTTTATTCTACTGGATGCTCGAATATTTTTGACCGCTGTTGTCCTGGCAAAAATTATGTCTCCTGTCTGTTTCGCCTGCTCATTTAAAACAAGCATTTCACGTTATCGTTGTCGTATCTCTTTATCGCTGTCGCTTCCGTACATTTAATGATAATTTCTTCTCCGTGAAAATCAAGCAATCGCTTTGATCCATAATGCAAATCAGATCCGTAATGCTCCATACGATGATCGAAAGATAAATAATCCGTATCTTTCCGATATCTTATATCCTAGTGACACGCTCAGTGAAAATTCATATATCGTGTGCACGGACTTATCGTTGCTGTATGCGCCCATGGTTACGTTGCGAATGATATTTACGTTGATTATATATTAGGTGTAGTAAAAAAAATCCATTATTTTTCCATTCAATTTCATGCAAAAATAATGGATTTCTTTTTACTACACCTAATATATCGATGATATATATCGATATGATTCGTGTCGTGGTTCCAACACATGATTCGATGAAAATCCCAACAACGATTCAATATTGTGAAGTTTGGAAATTTACTCGATAAATGCATTTGATCTCATTCTTCATTGTATTGTTATTGGCATGAATATAGTCATCCTTTTTGCAAAGCGTTTTCTCTCTTGCAACATCATTAGGATAAAATTGTAGAATTGCACGTCTTAGATATTTATTTAGTCACGTATTTTGTACGATCCTTTGAGAATGACAATTTCTTTGTCATCAAAGTAAAACTTCTTATTCAATGAATTAACATTAGATATCGTATGGTAGGTTTCAAAGTCCATCGAGCTTATAATCGGCATCGCTCAAATCTACGCCGGAAAGTAGCAGAGGATACTATTCTTACCGGTAAGCGTAAATTTCAGTGACATGTTTGATTGAATATTAAGTTGAAAGAGTGCAATGTCAATTCTTAAATTGATCGTCAACCGTCTGTAAAAACTGTAGACACAGTTGTCCACAATTACTTTGATCAAAATGTTGATAAGACGTGCGATTATACTCGATTTGCGTCCAAATATCGCACCAATTCCTTCGGTAATCGAATATTGCCGAAACTATCAAAGTAAACAGCATGACCTTCTCGCTTTACGTACGCTACCCAATGAGAACCTGAGCCATTAACATTATCCAAATTTACGATACCGCTCTCGTTTCGATACACTCCCCTGTTGGTAGTACGCATAAAAATATCTCTAAATATCTCTAAAATATGGAATATGTATACATTTTACCAGTTGTACATTGGTAGTTACATCTTTCGGCATTTTTGTCAATTATTTAACTTTTTTTTTAATCTTTTTTATTTTTTCCGTGACTCCTCGTCCACGCTTGTATGTGTAGTGAGGTAATGATCCTCCATGATCTTCATGGCGCAATTATGACGTTTCAGTTCTTCCGTTTCAACTGACTTTGCGCGGTTTTATTATCGTTTATAGCTTTTGCGACTTCTGCCGCGCCGCTGACAAATGGGAATCGAAGACTCCCAACAACGGTAGAATAGGTAAGATACTATTGGCAATTTTCGTTTGTTTTGCCACCGACAATATTTGTTTTTTTCGTTAGCTTTTTCTTCTTCGTTTTCATGCTCATACCAATTTTCGTTTTGGCTTTCACAGCCGCTTGTGAATAGCTGTGGCAGCAACTTTTTCTCCAAGACTCGAATCTTTCGCGGTAATCCGTTTCCGGAGCTCCTCAGCGAGTATTTTGTCAGCTACGTGTCGTTTCGTGAGATCTTTGCTTCGCGAATAAACTATGTCATGTTCGCGACACGCCGCCTCCAACGGATTAATGTCTCGATCGCTTCTAGCCAATCGCTTTTCTAAGTGCGTACCTGAATCACAAAACTGATATCAACTCGATATGCAATTCGATCGGAAATTTATCGCGTGATTTAAGAAACCGCAGTCTTTTGTTGTTGTTGTTGTTGTTGTTGTTGTTGTTGTTGTTGTTTGCTATAATTATAAATGGCGCTGGCACCATCAGTATGCGATCGATAGCAGGGCAAAATATAAGCACCGACGATGTTGCTGAACCTTTAAATCAGCCTTTATATGTTCGGGTAATCGGTCCCACAGTTGATTTATGTAATTCTTAAATTCTCGTAGCAAAATAATTTTCGGTATATATTCCAACTCTTTGGCGGTTAAATTATGTATCACAATTGTCCGACACGATAAGAAGCATTTTGAATACTGCGCCGCTTTGCGCGCTATTATAAATACGCTCTCGATGTTGTTTTTCAATATTATCAGTGTCATGAAGGGAAAAGATATGAAGTTCGCGTGATAATCGCAGACGATTAAAATGATTAACGTCGATAATAAAATATAGACTGAAAAAGAAATACGTAAGCATGGAAATATTTTGCTGATTTCTATACGCGGCGAAATTATCTGCGGTCTATCGAACTGCGATAAAACAAACGTGTCGATAAGTTTGCTGGAAAATCCACATGGTATACGTTTCAAGAACATGTACTGCACAACTTGAAGTTGCAACACTCAAAACACCGATATTTGGTGAATTTATTAACATCGATTGAAGAAATTGGTTATTTTACATTCTCCAATAATGATGTAGTACTATCGTACGAGGCGCTTCCAAATTCTATTTTTGTATTTCGATTACGTAGCATGCGACAAGCAAAACGCGATCAGAGAGTACTTTGCGATGGGTCGACTGCTTCTATCTGTGTCAGACATACATAAAGATATCGAAACATCTTGTACGCGATAATGCAAATCTATTGATCCTATTCACAGAACGGTATCAATCTGAAACATGTATATTTATATAAACATCGACATATCTTACGAGAATTTCTGCGAACTGTGTCGTTGCTGTTGGCAACAAAAATATTCATAGTAATAGACAAAGACAATGCGCTTACGAATGCTGATATAGAAAAGGATTTAACGAGTATGCGATACTTTTACATGGTTAATTATTGTCAATACGTCAACTACATAACATTTCCTTTCGAGTTAACACGAATAATAGCAAAAAACTCAAGGATCGCGAGAAGATAGTGAAAACTTAATTCGTATCGCGCTTTAAAAACCGGCAAAAGATGAAGATATAGCATTGAAGAAACATTTTAAATCTATTGTCGAACCTTTAAAACAGATTGTTGAGAACACCGCTAATGATAATCTCAACCAATTAAGAAAGAAGTTAATTGTAAAGGATAAAAATATTAAGAAAATCTGAAGATAATAAAGATGTTCATGATGATAAAGATTGTAATGATAATGATTGTAGTGATGGCTTCAATTAACACCACCGTCTAAAAAGCAACGTACAAAAGAATCGAACGTTACGTCGAATTCCAATTATGCGTCGCCTAAACCACGTTATCATACGAACGTTTGCACGTTCCCTCAGTCGAAGACGTTTATGAAACCCAATGAATCACATGAAACGTTAGTTTAACAATCTTTGCGAAGTTCGTGAGGAATTTCAATTGGAGGCACTTGGACAAAAATTCTTAAATATGCTTCTTGGTGACAGAGAAAAGGAAATTGATCACGTTTATGGCGTATGCCTCAAGAGAGAACGGCGCCGGTGTTCGACAAATATTTCGATGTAGACACGAATGACTTTGTGATCGTAAATGAAGTAAAGGTACAAAGGTATGGTTTGTACGAATTAGTTTTCAAAAGAAATCCCGACGACACTATTTACACAAAGGGTGATAAACTAGCGTACAAAAGTATACTGTTGGTAACGAATGCTCACAGGCGCAGTCATAAAATGGATAATCAATAGTGGGCAGGGTATAAATATAATAACATCTTTGGTGTCAAGTAAAATACAAGTTGAAACGGGCATGCCATGTGCTAGAAAAATAAACAAGTTAGGTAAAAGAGTCGGAAAAGTAATACCACGCACCATGACCCTAAATGACAATAGTATCAATTATGTTCATTGGGACGATTCTAACGAGTTAGTGGATCATCTCCGATTACTTGAGACTTCACGTCAGGCAGGTCACAACGCCCACGAAATATTGTCTATTATCGAGGAACGTTGTGAAGCTGGCTTTATTATAAATAGAAACGAGATACACAGTCATTTTAGTTGACATCAAAATGCCGATGAACAATGTTTGTATTTAAGAATTTTGTGATATTTTACGTATTATATAGCAATAATCACAATAATCATAACATAATATAACATGTTTGAAAAGTAAAACCTCAAAAGAACTGCACGCTCTGGCGAAAAAGAATTTTCCACGCAGATGTGTCATAGTTTACGAATACGGTGACCTATGACAGGCTGATGTGGTCGAGATGCGCCCTTACACAAATTCAACAAAAGATATTATTACTACATTCTCACCATTATCGATGTGTTGGGTAAGTACGGACCGTACCAATGAAAACCAAGAGTGGAAATGAGATGGTTACATCGATCAAAGATAATTCGAGACAGTGGAAGATATCCATAAAAAATTTGCAAACCGATATGGGAAAAGAATTTTACAACGCAATCGTGTAAGAACTCTTAAAAAAACACAACATAAATACAATGCAGGCATTTGTCGTTGAATGGTTCAATCGTACGTTGAAAAACGATATGTGGAAACAATTTACGCACAATGGAAATTATAAGTGGATCGATTTGCTATCGCGTTTTGTGTCTAAGTACAATGCATCGAACTATCGGTATGCAGCTCATTGATGTGACACGATTGCTGATAAACTCTTAAACACAGTGTACAGTAGCGTAAAGGCACTCCTGCGATTTAAAGTGACTCTGTACGTGTGAGTAAATTCAAGACGATCTTTGAGAAATGTTACGCGCTAAATTGAATCACGGAGATGTTTAGAATCGTCAAAGTATAGAAAACTAATCCTGTGACATATCTATTGGAAGATTACCACGAAAAATCGGTCGTTGGAGGATTTTATAAGTTGCATCGCGTCGCTAATTCCAACGTATATCTAATTGAAAAGACGTTGCGTAAAAAAAAGAGACAAAATTTATGTGAAATGGCTCGGATTTGATAATTCGCACAACTCTTGGATACAAGGATAATATGTTATAAAAATAAAATTTATTACAAATTAATATAATAATTTTTGCCTATGTAAATATAAATGCGTTATACATGTACGCACATTACACATATTACAAATGCACGTACATATAATACATATCGTACATACATACGTATCAACGTACATATATGTCATACATACATAATACACATATTATACATACTACATATAATATACATATTAAACATATTTTATATATGTATTTTTATTAATAAAAAAAATACATAATACGAAAAAAAGAAATGAATTTTATAATAATATTTTATAATGTTCCCATGGCAGCGTGTCGGTAGAATCTGGAACAATGTACCGCTTACCGTCGTATGGCCTCAGAATGATTTTCGTTTCGGATATAGTGTATACTTCGTGCAATTTCGATTATGCACGATTGCCTGCGCGTCAATTGCATTTATTCAAACACCGCGTATAATCATTGAACATTATGGATCTCGCTACAACATTGCTCTTGCCTTTTTAGTATCCTTTTTGCCATTGTCAACTGCGTAATCGCTAGTAATAGGATTGATATTGCTTTATAAGTAGACATCGTCGCATTTGATATGATAAATTAGACTGTCCACGAGTATACATAACTTCACAATTTTCGCGAAACAGCTGTGTCATATACTCGTAGTGAAATTTGTACGAATACATCTTGGATCTATGTCCAAGATACATACCTATGTATATCGGTTTGTCGAATTTCATCTTGAGTTTTCGCTTTTCTATTGCGATCAGGTTCTCAGAAAAAACGCTTCTACTATGAAAGTTTAGTTTCGCGATCATTACCTCTATACCGTATTTCTCATCCCAACGCGTTACGAGTCGCACATGGTTACACACATTCTCCATGGTCTTGCCGAAAATCACCTTGTTCATTAATTTGAATAAGTTTTTCTCGAAATCATTCTTTGCTAAAGTTCTAAAATTTGTATTGAGTTGGATGTACTCGCGAAGTTATGGAGATTGCGCGAATTGCAGTATACGATGGATCTTTATAATGCGGAAATCGTGATGAGTACGTGCAGATTGTGATGTATGACGTAATGCTTTTATCATACAATGTCGCGAGGAGCTTCTCCTCTCGCTTTCCAGGTGGTTTCTTGCGCATTGGACAAAACGATAGATCGGAGAGCACATCATGAAGATATTGCAGATACTCCAAGTCCACCGTAACCTGTCGGTGAATCTATTGCGATGGTCGTGACGTCAAAATTGTCTACGTCGTCGAGCGAAAATCAGTGTATGGCAATAGTTGATACATTGCCCAACCGTACAGATTGTTATCGTTAAAGTACATCATGTACGTTGATGGTTTCGATAGACCGTATGACTGCATGTACTTGTTGTTGGCCTGCGCATGTCTGTTTGAACATTGACTCAGACCCCCACGTATACCACGTTCGATGAATAGAATCAGTGTTCCGATGGAGAACTGCTGCCATACATTCACGGCGTGCGTATAATTTCTTTCGGATATGGTATCACTTAACAGCGAGCTATAAAATATTTCGCACGATGATAACTCGGTTTTCTTCAATTTTTCGATGCAATCAACATACGGAAATATACCTTTACTTGTGAGAAGATCAAAATCCTCCGCGCTGAGATTAAAAAATTCTGATTTTCGCGTAATTTTCAATTTATTTTTATCGAGATACGACGCTAAATTGAGAAATTTAAATTGATCTATAAAATATATTTTTACACAAGTTTTCTTTTGTTGATTTTTAGTACTATCGACATATTTTGTAAATGAAGTGTATTTTTCTTCAGTTATGGGAAATAGTCCTTCGCGATAGCTATATCCTTAATACTAAAATGAGCATCATATCACGATAAATTATGAAAAACGGGAATGTAATATAAATCTTTGTATTATCAGGTTATAATTTAAGTACGCGGAGCCTCTGTATCACTCGATCAGTGGCAATGATCGCATATCCGCATCCGAACAGTTTTTCGCATACGTGTGTGGTGCTGTTAAATTTTTGCCAATCGTCTCGCATAAAATCATGGGTACATTGGCCGAAAGTATAGACTTCTGTATTATATGCTAAATTTTTAAATTCCTTGACGAACCATGCGATCGTTACCGCGACGAAACTGATACATACACAATGAGTTGTCGTACGAGCAATAAACATAGTATGCTAAGCTAAATACCTGATGTTACCTGATACGTAGCTGAATATTTTCATGTCCATCTTCATCTTCTCTAGAGTGCATTCTAGACTATGGCGACATCGGCGTAGACCATGAACGGGATGCGTTTCTTCCTGCAATGATTGCTGAAGCTCAACCACTTGTTGTCCTCATTGGGCAACTGAATCGCACAGTTGTTAAATTTTCGTGGATCTCCAATGTCGTGCTTGTATGAAAATAGTACAGGCATCTGGAAAATAACATATTTTTATTATTATTTAAAAAATAATGTTACTGAAAATATTTATAATTTTTTTCTTTTTTAAATATACGAACCTATCAGAAATACATTCTGCTCTTTGTTGTTGTAATTTGTGATCTCACAAGACAAAATACCCTGCATTATCGTTTCATGGATCCTGCACGTATAAGAGATTGACATATAAGAATTTGCCCCTCTTTTGGTGAGCCGTAATGGAAGAATTTTTTTTTGCTTCTCAGTGATGTAAACATTGATGTTATTGAGACATTCAAATCTTTTAATTTGATTCAACGTCATTAGAAACTGGATGCCTGTGAGATTTAGCACTGTAAAATAATGCGGATATGATGACTCTCGCATATTCGTTTTAGTCGGATGTAGAGCGGCTACTACCGACCATGCGAAACATGCGTTGCCTAAAGATTGCAACGATTATCGCTCTCTTCATTTTAATTTCTCATGGGAGTTCGATGTGGCATCCTGCGTGCAACGGATTGAACTTGTTCACGTTCACGGTCAAATTTAAGAGGTGCGATAGTGTCCACCCGTTATCGCGCTCCTGAAATTTCTCCAGTGATATCAAGATAGGCTCTATGACGCGCAACTCGTACCACCGTAACTCGTATCTCTTCTAAATTAGACGAACGGAAGAGTTTATAATTTTTTGTATTAACACTTCTATTCGCGCGTTTACCTGACTCAAATTCGCTATTAAAAGCAGTGTTTATCTTGATATTAGATTAGATTATCATGTTTCTGGAAAACGTCTTGCATTTTCGAGGAATTGGCGAGCTCGATGTATCCAGAGTTTATCACGGCATCGGTCAGTATATGGATTTCGAACGACGTTTCACGTCAGAATCCTGCGCTGTACTCAGCAAAATTGCTGTACATTTACTTGCACAAAACATCCACACATCAAATCTTCAAACTTTCAAGCGACGCGATACGAGCGATCAACGATTGTTTAATACCAATTGATAATCGCGATATTTAACATGATTTTGTGCTTCCAGCGATTCGATGCAATTATCCTAATGCTGTTCCCACGCAAGAAACCCTTCTCGCGTATTCAACTGAACGGCTTGCTTGAGATCACGCTCCATTTGATCTACAATATCCTCTTTTTCTACTAAAATCTTTGGGGAAAATTAAGAACTCTAATACAGTATTCCCAAAGAAACTTTAAACTACTGAGTCACTGTATTTTTTTCTTATATATGGGAGTTTGCCTTATTTGATACGTTGCAAGTTCTATATATTTCTGAAGGATGATTTCCGTGGTCGTAAAGATAAACCAAAATATTTAAAACAAAAAACATAGGAATAAACATACCTTATTGTTGTTGTTAGCGCTGATCCTTTAAAAGAAAAAAAGTTCGATATGGTCAGAGTGCATTCTTAGTACATGTGTCATTGCATTGTTAATTAAATAAAAAACGTTTCATGGCGGTTACATTAAATAAAAAAATACTAGCTCGCATGTTTGTAAAGAATAAATAAAATTCTAGATTGAATACAAAAAACTGTCTCAAAAATTTTCATTTTTTTTAAAAAGATAACGGGAACAGACAGATTTTATTGCTGTTGTAGGTGCCTTAGAAAAAAAGAATTTCACTGATCTCATTGGTGCGCTTTTCCCTTCTCTCGGACCCAGCGTCTGTGATGCATTTCTCGTTGACTATCTCTCTCTCTCTCTCTCTCTCTCTCTCTCTCTCTCTCTCTCACACACACACACACACACCCACACCCATACCCACACACCCACCCACACACACACACACACACACACACACACACACACACACACACACACACACACACACACACACACACACACACAC
>Ga0157363_1006016_pt1 | contig 11388 bp, 5 predicted proteins | sample AttsexASBM1_FD_111477 | JGI IMG/M metagenome (GOLD analysis project Ga0157363, IMG submission 111477) | Fungus gardens microbial communities from leaf cutter ant in Ribeirão Preto, State of São Paulo, Brazil - Atta sexdens ASBM1 | ecosystem: Host-associated > Fungi > Mycelium > Unclassified ...
GTGGGGGGGGGGGGTGTGTGTGTGTGTGTGTGTGTGTGTGTGTGTGTGTGTGTGTGTGTGTGTGTGTGTGTGTGTGTGTGCAGTGTGTGTCGTATGTTGTACAGTAACACCATCTACAAAAGTAGAGGGAAAGTTTATAATTCAGTTTGGTGAACAATTGGGCAGGGTTTCTGTATTGCCCTGGAGGCAAGTTAGCGGCAATTCGAGGCAAGTCTAAGGTGCGTTCCACTAAAGTTAAATGTGATGATTTAGTAGTAATTTATCATAAAAGAATAAAGTCAATAAAGTAGCGATTCAAGAAGGAATTTGTCTAACGTTATCGAATAAGTGCTAATAACGAGTATGAGACTGATTCTTTGATCCGTGGGATTGTCACACGAAGGTTATAAACATCTGGTTGTTGGAATCCGAACGCTATGAAGACTCTCTTCAACCAAGCAAGGGTGAGTGTCGCGTGTGTATGCGAATGTCAAGCTGTCTCGCTTGAACGATTTAATCACCCTTGCGTTGATTATACTGCGAACTGGACTGGTATATTGTTTGATAAATTGTTGTCCAGAGATGGGAAACATGTGGAGGTTGTCCAGAGATGGGAAACATGTGCATGTCTAAGTACATTGATACGAGCAAATGCACTCTGGTATTAAGCGTGCCTATTCTTACCTGGACTAGCCTTTGACTCGGCCTCATAAACTGAAGGTTCAATTAAATTCCTGGAGTACAGACTGTACAAATTAAATTTTCTTTAGGTATTGCCAAACAGGGTACATAATTTCAAGACTAACCATAGTTATAGAGTATGTTTGAAAGTTAATTCAATTAGAAAAGATTTATAGTTGATGTATATATTGAATAATATGCAAATATATATTTATAGTGGTAAGTTAATATTTATTTCAGATTTTGCGAAAGATTTATTTAAGATTTTTACAATATTGAGATTGCTTTTATATTTCAGAATTTAGATAATTCAGAATCTTCAAGCGATCAATTATAATGTGACATAATTGTTAGTAGTCAAGTGCCAGTACAAGTGTCATGCAGTTAAAAATAATCATGTTGTACAATAATGAATGACACATGTAATAATATATAAGACGAATAATTAGATTAGTAGGATTAGTAGAAAAGAGAACAATGTCAGTTCCTTCCTGCTCAACAAGTAAAGGATTAAACAATGAAACTACTAAGGAAGAAGTAGTGTATGGAAAATGGGAACGTTTTACTAATTGGGTGCATTGTATATGCATCGTTACTTTTGATCTTGAATTAGGTCAAGCTATAGAGGTGACCACACACATTCACAGAATTATTATTTTAATATTTAGTTAACAAAATAAAATAAAATGCTTTTGCTAATCATATTTCTTTTTTTATGTGTGACAGGCGATTTATCCAAGTCATGTTAAATTATCGGAACAAGAGAGATCTAATGTTTGTTACTTAGCCTTTCCTGATTCCAATTCTGGATGTATGGGAGATACTCAGTATCATGTAAGAATAAGACAAAGTAGTAAAACGATGCAAGAAACTAATGCTCTTAAGGAATATGACAGGAAATCACCTTCTTTTCTACAAACTGATAGAGATTATTACTGGGGATACGTATATTTCCGACAAGTGAAGGATAAATCGTTGCCAAGAGGATATTTTCAAAAGGTAATAATTTGATAAATTTGGTGCAATTTATTTAACTTGTAATTATATTTATTTAATTTATAATTAATATCACGCTTCCAGAGTGTTGTTATAATTACAAAACTGCCATTTGTCAATCTGTTCGGTGAATTATGTGCTTTGATCGCGCCGGAATTTTTCGAGACTGGAATAGCGCTTATGGAAGCTGTAGTGCGCGAGATTGATCACTGGCCTCCTCCAGTTCCAGGTCAAATAGTTCATTTGCCTCTTATCGGAGTGTTATTCCAGGTAAATTGATTTAAAAGTTATATAAATAAAAAATGCAGAACATATGTTTCAACATTAGATTATAAATGCTTTGTTATTGAAATAATGGACACAAATGTAATAGTATCAATAAGTAAGTACTGTTTAAAAATTTCAGATGGATATTTTTTTTATAAAAATGCTCAAAATGTTTATAAAAATGCTTAAAATGTCTTTCATCATTTTCTACACATACCTGAGCATGACGTATACATGACTCAAGCTTTAAATTTATTTGTGTCCACTATTTTGATGGCAAAACATTTGTGATCTAATTCATAAAAGTATTACATATATATTTATTCTTCCTTTTTATCTAATAACATACTCATGAAATTAAAAAAATATTTATAATTCACTTTGTATAAATATATGTTGTCTATGTATTAAAAGAATGATTTTAGACATATTATTTTAGACATATATCCCAAATCAAAATTACAAAGCTGTTGTTCCAACGATTGCTGCCATGGAGCACACATCCAATGTGCACGCAACACGAAGACTGATACTGACATCAGCTTATGAGGGCGATATGTTTCGAAGTTTAGCCAGTGTTGTTAGTTATGTGCATTTATTATGGGAATTAGTACTTCTTAGTGAACCAATCGTTGTGATGGCAAGCTCACCGACTACATGTTCCGAGATGGTTCAAGCGCTTATAGCGTAAGTATCAAATTAAAATAACTGATACTTGTTATATATCTATAATGCATAAACGGAAAACATTCTCCAGCATGATCGCGCCATTAAAGTACTGTGCGGATCATCGACCATATTTCACTATTCATGATTCGGAATTCAAAGAGTATACCACCGATTCTCCGACGCCACCTGCTGTGATCCTGGGCGTGACAAATCCATTCTTCGCAAAAACGCTGCAACACTGGCCGCATATCATCCGGATAAGTAACGGCAACAATAGTGGTAAGTTCTATGGCGCTTAAAGGTTAGCGGTATGTGTTCAAGATTTGATGTTTCAGAAGATCAGAAATATAAAATCAAGAGATCTGAAAATCTGAAGGTGCTAGACTCGAAGCCTGGCGTTTACACTCAGTACAAATCTTTCCTGCAGAAAGATAAAACTATACTGAAGAAATTGTTCAGGGGTATTCAAACAAAACGGCCGGGCCAAGTACAGACCGCGCTTTTGAAACGTCATCTTATAGAACTCACGGAGAGCTTTATGATTCCGCTTGAGAGATATATCGCGACCCTTATGCCACTACAAAAGAACATATCACCTTTTAAGGTAATCAATTATTAGGGATTAATTATAAAGTCAGTTTATTTAATTGATGACAATGATTTCAGGCAACTCCTACACCACAAATGTTCAATCCAGATGACTTCCTAGCTAGTTTAAGCAGCTCCGGTCCTCAATTAACTACAGGTATAAAAGGCGATTGGGTAGGACTCTATAAACGATTCTTTCGATCACCGAACTTTTCCGGATGGTTTCACACAAGATATATGGAATTGAGTCAGCAGTTGCAACTTAAACAGTTAGAGAAATTATCACAGGCGGTATGAATATTAATTTTTTTCTTTTACATTTTTTCATAATTTTATTATAAATTCTTATCAATATAATAATCATGGACAGGATTTAAAAACGTGGGTACAAGGGAAGCAAGAGGTGGAAGTAGTCGATATGATTCTTAGAATTCGCCAGAAGTTGGAGAAAAGCTGCATTGATGACGTACCAATCGATAATTCAGTAAGAGAGAAACTGCGAGAGAGAATAAATGACATTACGCATGTATTGCCAGATGATTTAAAGGTGATTTTAAGACATGAATCTTGACGGTACGAGTACGTTATTAATTATAAAACTCGCTAGCGTTATATTTATTTCCAAGAGCCTGGAACGTATTTAAGTTAACTCAAAAAGACGTAATATCTAAGATAATTTAAATGCTCTACTCCCTTCCTCTATAACGTAAATGAATGAACGAAAAAGTTATAGTTTATGAGCTTAAGTATACGCGATGAGTTACATTAAAAGAGGATGCTGTTATATAATATATGTACTTTAATCTGTAACTCAAAATACTCGCCACGAAATTAATGGATTGATTAAGTAAATTCCTTGTACATATGACAGAAATTAATCGTGGAAATATTATTTTATGTGTTTAGCATATCACTTAACCCTTTGAGTACGGAACAGTGTCGAGTATTCTGCGTGGTCGGAACTCAGCTGATGGTAACAAACACGGTCTTTTTTTCGCATCGAGTTTAAGTATCAGGAGATTGCACAATACATAATTAAAATATTTGTCTTAAACTTATGGTATTATTTATTTATATATATTTATATAAATTTAATTGTACATAAATTATTTATGGATAAATTATTATTATTTCATGGATAAATTAGAAAAGAAATGCGTTGCACATATGCGCTTACACTCAAAGGGCTAAGTATGTCAACGCTTTTATATTTGAATCATGGTATTTCAAATGATCTGCTCTATTAAGCTTGACTGATTATAGCGCGCGCGCGAGCGTTATTTAATTTTCTTTATAATGCCAACTCAGTAGCTTCCATCCTCTACTCGACCAAGTAATTTCGATCAATGATTTTACATATGCGGCGATTTTTTTTGTTATCAAATACTGGTAAATATTCTACTTGGGGTAATCAGCGATAACAATAATTGTAATCTCATGAAAATAAGTATGAATTTCAACTCAAGTGGAATGTACGAGATTGAAATGTTAAGTAATGTACATACATTTTTTGAGATCTGTAAATATTGATACAAATGATACGTATATAATAAAAATTTATTTTAATATATATAAGATATTTACATTTATATGTAAACAATTTGATATGAGTATTATAAAATTTTTACATTTTTTATCTCGTAAATATCTTTATTTAAAATATTTTGTTAGAATTTTGTAATTAGATAATTTTGTTGAAAACAATGCGTAAGGTAGAAGAAATATTATAAGCTTATAAGAGGTAATATTTTATTTTATTTCTTACGACTTTTTTATTATTACATTCTCCCAATTACATTAATTTTTTCAGTAGTTTTATCTTAATGCTTGCGTCATTATATTTTCATTATAATATTCATAATATATTATCATACTTTCAATAGAGTCTCAACAACACACACATATATATGTATATATTTATCGCGTAAGTGTGACAAATATATACATATGTATATATTTATCCATATGTATACATGTATACATATACATATATGTATATATAGATATCGGGTGTATGTTCATTTTCTTTTTCTTTTTTATGTGAATGCACAGTACCGTAGGATAGCTTTATTACACAATTAATTCACAGAGTTCACTTTATTATTCTGCCGAAGTACACCTCGATTTCTGGCCATCGCGTTTATTTCCTGTCGCTTTCGCGGAAGGATGACGTTTCTGTGCGCGGAAAATTTTATGTCATACAAATCTTGCGTTTTTTTTAATCACTTCGGCCGGTGTGTGGGAGAGAGAAAAAGGAGAAATTCTTTTTCTCGCCATTTTATGTATTTGTACAGTCGAAGGATCTGGGAGGAAGAGAAACAAAGATCTCCCTTGGGCTCTCTCGAACCCGCGCATAATAATAAAGAGAGCGGATAAATACGATTATCGCCTTTGCTTTACTTCGACAGACTTAGGCCTGGGTGAATTGCGCCTCCTTAAGTAAATCTTACAAGCCTATCGACTAAAAACACGAATGGAAACTTTACAACGAGCTTCTCTTTGGGAAAAGATGAACGCGGATGAAGCAGCGTTTTTTTTTTATTTCTTCAAAGGGCTCGCACGGTCACAGCCGAACACGAGCGGACTTTTTCTCGGATTGTGAGAGAAGTATTGATATAATAATACATATCGTATAAGCCGCTCGCCGTGCGGTTTCTGGAGAAACGATCTTATCGCATTACCGTGGTACTCCTTTCATCCCGGGGATGACTACTTGAAAGGAGGGAAAAAGTCATTCATGGTATATAAATTGACTAAACATCTGGATTGGGCGTGCAACGGTGTACGACGCAAAACGAACGTCTCAACGGAAAACGCAAATGCCGACCTGCTCGATGATTATTTATTTCCGATTTATTAGTCCTCGAACGGGATTTATAGTGGAAGACGCGGACCTTTTGAAGAATTTACAAAATAATCTAATGCGCGAAGATTTACTTTTGTGTTAAATACTTTGTTTTTATTGCTACTTTCCGCGATTATGAAATGCAAATATTTTTATATCTTCAGTATATATTTAGATAGATGTAATGACCTAATTCATATTCTTGTGATAAAAATCACTAGTCAAACAATTTGTATTTAGCATCAGATGTACGATAAAAATGCACGATGATGACTTATTCAACAGAATTCATCCGCCAAGCTTTATTACAGGTAGTTAGATGTAAATAATAAAACCGTATAAGAATAGTAATTAAACTCATGGGTCCATGTTTTCTTTCCCTCACTATAAATCCAGTTGCTTTCACTCGTTCACTTCGATCCGACGTTTGTTCACCTTTTCGTCTTTCACGTTCTGCCTTTTGTCACATTCGTGCCATTATTATAATGGCGATAATATCGATCATTACGATAATGATCTCGTTATAGCATTACTTGACGTTAACATGCGAACACGACAAATTCTTCTTGCGGCTTGAGCTAGATCCGTTTGTCTGCACGGAAAAGATATCCCGATGTCGTGTTTTTCTTTATAATTCACGAGAGGATGCTACTTTATGCGATTAATCAATAATATTTTTTGATCGTAAATCGTAGTTTCGTGCAACGCGATATTTTATTGTCGCAAGAATCTAACTCCGAAAGTCGTGTTTCTTCTCGTTTCTTCTTGGCAGAGAATTGGACGGTATGTCACACCGAGAACAATGTTGCCCCAACAAAATGTTGCGCCGCGCGACTTTCGCAATCGAAACTGAAAACCTCATTCCCGTCGGCGTGTTTTACAAGATAAAGCTTGAGCTCGAAGTTTGTCGAAAATTGTCTCGAACAGAGTTGTAAAATGCACATTTGTGTGTTTACTTATCATAATTGTCTTTAGAGTTGTTATGGCATATGTTTAACGTCAATCTTTGTGAGTTGATTTATGACTCTGTTTGGAACAATTATGACAATCTTTATGCTCGAGCCTTTACAAATGAAACAGCGTAATATATGCTCCATTAAAGTTTCTGTCAATGCATGATTTATTACGATATTTCGTCCGTACAGACAACGCGAACATGTCATTCTTACAGCGTATAATTCATTTTGACACAATACAAACAACGCATAACGGAACACTTCCGTGATCGGTAAGAACAAATTTAAAGACGACACATTCTCCTTTCAATATCGTCATCGTTGTCGTCATCGCTGATAACAACCTTCGCATCTTATCTATGGATTTCGCCAGAAACATACATGCTGAACAAAAGACATCGCTAAATCTAGTGCCTTTCCGCTTTCCCAATCGTAGGACATTCCGCGCAAAGTCATGATAAATTCATCAGATTACAGATATTAGTCGAATCAATCTTTGTCTTTGACATGTTCTCGTAGATTATATCGCTTCTCAATCGGCAATAATTGCTGGCAATCAACAACGAAAAGCGCCGTTGCGATAAAGCGTCGGCTTGTAAAGAAAGGATGACGACTAACGGCGCATTTGCGCTTCGAAGTATCCACTTACACGAGGTTGAGATCTTTTAGTACATTTAAAAATTATGAAACAATGTTTTTCATAATTATTCGAGAACCGTTAATTTTGTAGGACGACCTAGACTCGCAAAAAATGTACCACCGACCACCGTAATCATCGATCCGCACTCGAAACGGTGTCCTTCGGCATACGGCAGTGTAATTTATCTTGAAAAAATTATCGATCCTTCGATCACGATGAAGAGCGTTCGTATATAAGAACAACTGTGTTGCCGTGCATCTCCGTCGATCAAGCTTCAAATTAATTTTACTTTAATATCACACAACTTTGAAGATATTTCTTATTACAATCAATGTTACGTTCTTGGACAAGAGTGCCCGATAATTGACATAAGCTTGTGGTGTTAATTAAGTCATATGTTCTTCAACATTTCTCTCTCTCTCTCTCTCTCTCTCTCTCTCTCTCTCCCTCTCTCTCTGGAGCTGCAATAACCGGATGTCATTTTGTAATTCGGAGGTAGAAGCACAAAGACTCATACGAATGTGTATATATTTGATGAAAATCGTACGAATACATGAGCCTTTCTGCTGCACCACCAAGCTGTAAAACGGCGATGATGGAAGAGAAAGGACCATCGTGTTCATCGTGTTCGAGGATCGTAAAGAAGTTGTTTTCTTTTCGAGAAATTAAAAAAGAACCGAAAGGAAAGCGATGGGTAGATTCTCCTTTCTATCTTTCTTACTTTTATCCTTTACAGCCACGATCTTCACATTTGTCACTACAGCAGTGATTTTCCGTGTGTCGGAAATATTTCGTGCGGTTTCTGGTTTATATCCTTATACTTTATCCCGATACACGCTTCTCGAAGACGAGACGAACCTCAAAGAATCTCGCGTCATTTTTATTCACGTTTCTTTCCCTTAGGAGATCGATGATGGATCGAAATAAAAGGAGGAATTCTTCTGAGACGCTCCTCTGTAACTACATTCTCTCTATGAAAGGGCGGTTTCATGTATTCTATTTTACCGGGGTTCATGCGGAGACAGTCGCGAGACAAGCCAAAATAAAACACGATTCTCGTAGCTTCTTCACGTTGAAGAAGCCAATACGAATGCGAAAAGAATCCTATCGATCTCAATGACTGGACTTCTAAGTTTTCGTGTCAATATACGACGACGATGAGAGATTGCCGTCCTTGAGTAGCACGACTTCTCCACGTAACGAATGAAAGAAAGTACAATCGAAATCTAAAAAAAAAATTAAATCGCTCTTGTGAAATTTTAGTTTTCTTTCTTTTTATATATTAAAGCACGAATAGAACAAGCTGTCAAAAAGGTATAAAATAGATTCTCCTTAAAAAATAGCGTTACGATATCGTCAAAATTAACGCACGCATAATGTGAACCTGAATCCATCGATCGATTCGATCTTCGCCGAGTATCGCTTTGTCTTTCATTTTTCTCCTTCTTGTACGGCAATGTACGGTTCCGATCAGGAGATTAACGAGAAACTATAATAATTTACAAAAGAAATTCGCGAGCTTCTCTGTATCAGAGAGAAAGTTCCAATGCGAAAACCAACACGCCGATCTCGTTATTCGCGCAGAATCTCAACGTGGAGCGACCCTCTTATCCGGTCACGAAGAGGATCTCCTCGGCTCACTTGAGGTCCTCGTCGTCCTCGTTGGCGAGCAGCTCGTCGATCTGCTTCTCCCAGTCATTATCGTTGGCCGCGTTGTCTTTTGTGGCCGTCGCGACGCTCCTCTCCTGGCTGCTGCTGCCATCGTTATTGTTGCCCGTTACAACCTCGTAATCCTTTAGCTCGGCCTCCAATTCACGTTCCCAATCTTCTTCTGCGGAGAGGCACAAGCAGCGTTGTAGCTATTTTGCAGAGAGGGCCACACTCTGGTCTTGTTTGTCTGTCTGTTTCGTCTGTCTGTTTCTGTTTGTGTTTCCGCGCTGAATATCTGAGTTTCTTGTGCACGGAAATCATTTTATGTGTTTAAAGTGTGTATGTGTGTCGTGTAAAGTGTAAAAGTATCAGGAGGGGCAAAACTCAAATTACAGGACTGGAGAAATCAAAAGGATGGAGAGAAAGAGAACATACGAGAGCAACGGGGAAGCAAGAGGGAAAGGCTTCGACATTTGTGTTTCGAAAGCTTTCACTCTGAATTCGGTTCGTTAAGCGCGTTAAAGATAGGGATACATTAGTAGCTTGAGAAAAAGAGAAAGAGAAAGAAAGAGAGCAAGAGAAAGAAAGATAGAGAGAGGAGATATTACACGATTATCGAGTACAACGTGATCGCGATCGTGCGTTTTTTCTTATTCTTTCTACGATTATGTTTCGCGGATGACGACGACGACGACGTCTATCACACGATCACCGATTATATATAACTCTCTGGAAATTACAGCGAATTGCCGGGAGGAGTAGCTAGAGTTAATCACGTTTCGCTTAACGTACTTGTTACAAAAGTGACTGATTCGCAATTACAAAAGTAATTAATCGGGATATCGCGACTTAAATGCTTCGGGAATGCGATTATTTGTAGGTACACTATCGCGAGAATAATCCTCGTTGCGCTCTCAATTTTCAAGCCAACGGTGTCCAAAATCGTGTTTTATATATACAAGTTATAAAAAATAATAAAATCAATACTTTATATACGCACGTGCCGAAAAAGCATGTCGAATGATAAGAGTAAGTAATTTTAGTCCGAGAGGATCATTGAAAAAAACAGCCAAAATAAAAAATATTAAAATGGATTTCATTTTTGGCGACCTGTAGCTCGAGTAAAATTTTATATAAAATTTTATATAAAATTTTATTAAAATTTCAAATAGCATACATTTTTTTTGTATTCCAGTCACGCTAGTTTTAAACGCAGATTTCGGACACCGTTGCGTTGAAATAAATTATCGTTCAAGCGCGAAATTATTTAATGTTACGTGCGTACATTTAAAAGTCGTGCGAGAATAAACTAGTGGTAGGCGTCAATAAATATTGCGGCCTCTAAGAATATTTAATCTTGAATAATATCTTCTTGCGATGCATTTCCAGTCGCATCGCCTGTCTTTATTCCTGTATTATGCTTCAACAGCTAAAACGAGCTTACGGATAATCCTAAGACTCAACTCAAATGTACCTGGATGTAGCCGTCTCTAAGGAAAATAAATAATAGAAAATAACAACGACGGCCGACCGTCTCGCGAGACGTTTTTCTTTTTATAGACAAATAATATGGAATACTAAAAATACACGAAATCCGCAAAATGCTTACTCAAAATTGCTCTTCGATTCTATCGATTCGTCTTTACTTACATACATATATGTCGAACGATAATTTCAATATCCGCGAAAACGCGGAAAAGTCGTGCGGAGAAAAAAAGTGCGCACCGAGAAGTGAAAGTCATAATTCAGTTGTCACCGATTTTTATCGGACTGCATGAAAGCAAATAATCCGATATTTTTCGTGCGCATTTTTACGAAAATCGTCTCCTTCATAAAATTGCACATAGTATATACTAAATTAAAAAAAATAGAATATAATAAAATATAAATGCTACAAAAATAGAATATAATAAAATATAACGTGTGAAAAAATATCGTATCGTTCATTATTTTACTTCAAGATAATTATGCTGCGTCTCTACAAATCCTTTACTTGTATTTTCCCATCGATTTTAATATATATAAGTATAAAGATAATAAAAAGCGATGCAACATGTGACGGATGGTGAATTAAATAATACGTATGAAATGTATGACTTTTTCAACTTAAAAAAAAA
>Ga0157363_1006020_pt1 | contig 11384 bp, 5 predicted proteins | sample AttsexASBM1_FD_111477 | JGI IMG/M metagenome (GOLD analysis project Ga0157363, IMG submission 111477) | Fungus gardens microbial communities from leaf cutter ant in Ribeirão Preto, State of São Paulo, Brazil - Atta sexdens ASBM1 | ecosystem: Host-associated > Fungi > Mycelium > Unclassified ...
CCTATTGTATGTAGTTACGAAGTAGCTACTATGGTCTGCCACTATGTGCCGTGTAATAAATTGTTGATTTTAAAAAAAACATGTAACAGATATGTGACATCATGCTAATTTTTAACCCTAAGTACAAAAAATAAAATAAAATAAAATGAGAAAATAAAATGAAAAATGAAAATGAAAATAGAGTCTACTGTTGTTATAGTGCAAGGATGTGGACAGACTTTAGGGTTAGTGTTAGTGGACAAGAATAGGACAGTAGTATATTATTAGTCTATAATGGACAAAGGGTTAGGAGATAGACACGTGACCTGGAAGTCATGTGATAGAGTCTAGAGCGGTCTGGAAGGACTTAGGGTCCAGAAGGATCAGGAAGAGTCTAGATAGGAGTTAGGGTTAGGAGTGACATCAAGGGACATGGGTTTCTCATGGTGTACACATGGTGTACACATGTACAGCGGAGATTAAAGGTATGATGTCAAGACACATATAGGAAGCATGGTGGCCTTATGGAAAACACATGTGGATGAGTAATAGGACATGAGGACAGAGCATGGACTTTAGGGTTGGTAATATAATGTTGTAGCACAGACCAGGACAAAGTAGTATATATAGTGATAGATATTAGTAGGAGCTCCTTATCGAGTTCTCTTGTATCAACCCGGTATAAGGTTTAGTCTCCGAACCAACTCTAAGGTTTTGAGTCTACAACAACTGTCTTCAATTCTAACACTTCTCTATACTCTTTTCTTCTACTTTCTTATTATTCTTAACTAGAAGTAATACTGCTTTTTTGTACTTATCTCAATAAGATTTTATGATATGACTCAGTTAGACTGGTTAGTTATTAAATATAAGTTAGCTAGACTATAGACTTAAGAAATATACTAGTTAGGCAGAAGAAGTCTTGTTACAACTATAAGATCTTAGAGTAGATCAAGTAAAGAAATCTTATATTAGGTTAACATAAGAGAACTCAATAGAGTTCCAAAGTACAATATATCCTACTTATATATGCTAAGCTAATGGTCTGTGTAAGCTAATCCCTAGCCTATCCTAAGAGCTATGCATATTACATACTGTTAACATGTAGTATAATGTCATGATTCTAGAACCTTCTATATTCTTCTGTGATATATGATTGTGTGACATCACATATCACTGTCACACTAATCTCTAAACCTAGTTTCAAAACAGAAAAATAAAATAGAAAGGAAATTAAATAGCATTACAAGTATTATTGGTAGGAAATGAACAGAGTAATTCAGAGGAAGTTGATGGAGATAAAACATCCCCCTAAAAGTATCAAAAAGTGGTATGAAAGAATGACTAACTTGGATAGGTATTAGAGAAGGAGCAGACAAGAGAAAGAGAGGTTGAGGAGACAAAGAAAAATGGGAAATCTGGCCCCAAGGTTAAGTATTCCAGCAAATGCTGGAGAGGCAAATAGGCAATAATTGCTACAACCTCAAATTTGGCTAAGAAAACAGAAGATTTAGTAGATACCAGCAGAGCTTGCTCTAATGGAGGGAATAAAAAGGACAAACACAGTCATAGTGAGCCTACAACAACAGTAAGTAGGCATATGTTATGAATGTGGATAAAGGGAGGAATTGTTATGGTTGTAAAGATTTTGGACATATTACTAGGTATTACAGGAATAAAAAGGTGATTGTACAAGAACAACAAATTAGCTACCAGAGAAATAACAGTAATTTAAAATAGAATGAGAGTTTGATAGTTCTTGATTAGGCTCTTTTAACAATAAGTTTGCAATACTCTATAATAGAGTAATAGATAATACATTCAGATGTGACTCAAATAAGAACATGTTCAGAAAAGTAACAGTAAAGATTGAATTAGAGAAAATTGATATATAGAAGAGAGTGACAGTAAAAGCATTGTTGGATAGTGGAGCAATAGAGTTAGTCATGAGTTTGGAGTTTGTAAGAAAACAAGGATTTAAACTGAAACAAATTGAGAAGTCTATTTATGTAAGGAATGTGGATGGTTTTTTCAACAAGAAAGAACTAATTGAGTATATAGTAGAAGTAAATATCTATTATTAGAGATATAAGAAAATAGATGTAATTGGAGATCAGAAATAAAGTGTAATTTTGAGAGTATCATAGCTAGCTTACCACAATCTTGAAATTGACTGGAAGACAGGAGAAGTGAAAATGACAAGATGTTCAGAGAAATATGGAAAGCAGTAGAGACCAAAGTAAGGAAAACTGGTGTAGCAAAAACAGAAAAAAGAGGAGAAAAAAGAAAAAGAAAGAAAGAAGAAAAGAGTAGCAGACAAATGGGAGATTTGAGATAAGAAAGAGAAAATAGCAAAGTTGGAGAAAGAAGCCAAGAAATTAGTTTTTCCAAGGTTCTATAGGTAGATTCGTATCTTTAGAAAGAAAGTAAGTGAGAGGATACTGACAAAAAAAATATGAGATCATATAATAGAAGTGAAGAAAGAGTTTGTGCTAAGAAAGAGAAAGATGTATCCATTGTGTTGTAGCAACCACTTACTAGAATGGCACTTGTGATATACTGACTTCAGCAAAGCTCTCAGTAGGCTATCTAATAGTGAGGATTACAAGAGAACTCGACAAGGAGCCCTTGCTGCATTGCTATCCTATTTATATAAGTTACAGGTGGTCCATGTTACAATAATGTGTCTACCTCATGTCTACTCCGCAGTGACTGTGTAAGACTGTACATCCTGCCCTAACGTCCATGTGTCCTACATGTGGTAGCAATGTGATGTACATGCTCTCTGACATTATTGTCTAGGCTCTTCTAGCCTTGTAGACCCTTCTAGACCTATAGACCTCTCTAGACCCCTCTAGGCCTATGACATTATCTCACATGACTTCCAGATCATGTACCATTTTCCCGTTGTAGACTAATAATAATACTACTGTTCTATTTCTGTTCTAATCCTAATCCTACCTGAAGTCTGTCCACACACTCATCTTATAACACATTGTCAAGAGAAAAGAGAGAAGAGATGGCCATTAACTTATTTAGATGAGAAACCTCCTTGATGAGATTAATTTTAATATTCCAGCTCCTTATCTTTATAGTGGATTTTATTGAAGAACAATTGAGGAAAGAGTACATTAAGCTCTTAAAGTTGCCTCAAATGGCACTGGTGTTTTTTGTAGGAAAAAATAACAGTAAGAAATATATTGTACAAGACTATAGATATTTAAAGTATTTACTAAATTAAATTCATGATGAGACTATAATAATGTATAATTAAAGAAGGGAGATGAGTGGAAGGCAGCATTTACAATAATAGAAGGGTCATTTGAACCAACTATTATTCTTTGGGCTTATGTACTCTTCAGCAATATTTTAAACAATAATGAATAAGATCCTATGGAATTTGATCAATACTGGAGAAGTAGCAAGTTTCATTAATGACATTATAGTGGGGACAGAAAAAGAGAAAGGATATGATGGAGTAGTAGAAAAAATAGTAAAGAGGTTGGCAGAAAACAATTTATATGTAAAGCCAGAAAAAAATAAGTGGAAGGTTAGAGAAGTAAGATTCTTAAGAGTAGTAATTAAATTAGAGAGAATTAAAATAGAAGAAGAGAAGATGAAAAGAGTGTTGGATTGGCTGACTTCTAAAGAGATCAAGAATATACAGAAGTTTTTGGGACTAGCCAATTATTATTGGCAGTTCATTAAGAATTTCATGTTTATAACCAGACTATTACATAAATTAGTGAAGAAAAATCAGAAGTAAGATTGAACAGAGAAGCAAGAGAAGATGTTTAAGGAGTTAAAGGAAAGGTTTACAAAAGAACTGGTATTAGCAGTACTAGACTTAGATGTGATGACTTATCTTTTCTTTTCATTTTCATTTTCATTTCAATTTATTTTCAATTTTGGAATCTGGGGTTAGAGTTAGAGTAAGGTCACAATCATACTGTCACACATCAGTCACATCATATGTCACAGTCACAGTAATGGTCACATGGAACATGATAGAAGATTCAAGAATAATAATATTATACAACATATATAATATATGTTGACCTTATAACTGACACATAGTCTTTAGAGCAGACTAGAAATAGCCAAGCATGGACCATTGCTAGTTAGTATATATAGATAGATACATTGTACTAAGAACTCCATCAAGTTCTCTTATATTAACCCAATATAAGGTTTATCCACTTAACCAATCCTAAAGTCTTGAGTTTGTAACAATATAGGGTTTACACAAGAGAACTTAATAGAGTTCCTAGTATAAAGTGTTTAACTTATATACACTAAGCTAATAGTCCATATTATATAAATTCTAACCTACTCTAAAGACTATACATTATCCATAAAGTCAATATATACTATATAATATCATTTGTTATGGGATGCTGGAACACTAACAATTTTTATTTTTATTTTATTTTATTTTTCTGATTTTATATTGATTTTCTTTTTCTTTTCTTTTCTTTTTCTTTTGAACAATAAAGAAGGCACATGATATCGCAGTCACATGACATGTCACATAATGTGATGTCATAGGCCTAGAACATAGTAGAAGGATCTGGAAGATGACATCAGGGCACATGTATACAACATAGTAGCCTTGAGTAAGAAATAAGGCAGATATAAGAATATAGTACAAACCATGTGTACTCTGTATATATAGGACTCTAATTTAGCAGAAACTCCTTGTCGAGTTCTCTTGTGAACTTCCCACTTGATATCCATACTAAGAGATTTACCGCTTGTATAGTCATTGGTCTTTGTAACTAGTGGTTGCCATAACATCATTGTTCTAAAATCTTTTGCATTCTTCTATGTAATATATGTGACTGACTTGTGATAGCTGTCGTGCATTTTTATAGGTATGTGTAAGAGTTGTGACAGTCACATATAATATCACACTATAATTCTAACTCAAAATTCAAAATAGGAAAATAAATAAAATAAAAATAAAAATAGAATAAAATAGAAACAAAGTCCACTGTCTTCAACTCTAACATTAGATTTAATAAAATGAGGACAGAAGTATTATAACAACTACTAATCAAAATAATCAATAGTGTAATAAAGTAGTCTTAAGTTATAAAAGTCTTATGGAGATTACAAAAAAACTTGACAAAGAGTCCCTAATATATTCCCATACTATATATACTACTAACACATGGTCTGTGCTAACAATAAATAACCCTACCCTAATATCTATACATTAGCCATAAGTACACTATGTATACACCATGAGGTAAATATGCTATAGACATATATTTTGTTATCATTCTTCCAGTTTCTTCTACAATGTTTTAGGCTTATGACATTATATCATGTGACACATGCCTCTTCATCATCCAAATAATAAATAAAAAATAAAAGAGAAATCAAATCAAAGAAAATAAATAAAAGGAAAAATATATATAAAGATTCAAGTATACCATGATAAGAAGTAGATGTGTTAGATTATGCAATGGGGGGTTTTATCTATGAAGTATAAAAATAGATAACAAAGACAAGTAACATACTTATCAAATTCCTCAATGAGATAGAAAGAAACTACAAAATTCATAATAAGGAGATGTTAATAGTCATTAAGAGATTAGAGAACTGGAGATATTTCATTTATTAGAAATTGCTAAGTTCAAGTTTGAAGTTTGGACAGATCATAAGAATTTGGAGTATTTTATGAAAGCACAAAAGTTGAACAAAAGACAAGCTTATTGGGTATTGTATTTGTCAAGATTTGATTTCACTTTGAAATATGTATCAGAAACAAAAATGATGAATTGAGTAGAAGACCAGATTGGAAGGTAGAAACAGAAAACAATAATATGAACCAAAAATTGATAAGAGAGGAATGTATTTGAGAATTAGTAAAAGTAGTAGTAGAAGAATCTAAGATAGATATATTAGAATAAAAATAAAAATAGCTAGAGAAAAAAACAAAGAAGTAGTTAGAGTAGTTGAAGAGATAAAGAAGAAGTCAAGATATTAAGAGGAAATCAATGACAAATAGAGAAAGTGTTAGTGTTGAAGAAAGAAAAGATGTATATACCAAAAGATGAGAAGCTGAGAGTAGAGATAATCTAGTTACATCATGATATACTGGTAGCTAAACATGGAGAAAGATAGAAAATAATAGAGTTAGTAATGAGAAACTATTAGTAGCCAAGGATAACAAAAGATATAGAAAAGTATGAAGTCTTAAAGAAGCCTTGGATACATCTAACAGTGGACTTTATCACTAAGTTGCCATTAGTAGTAAGAAAGAATACAATTCTAGTTATATATAATGGATTGTTTAAAATAGCACATTTTGTAGTAATAACAGAAGAAACATTGGTAGAAGAATTAGTGAGGTTGTTCAGAAATAATGTGTGGAAGTTGTATAGATTGCCAGAAAGTGTGTACTACAAACTTCATTCAACTTTTATCTCCACAACCAGTAAACTAATTCTTACAAACCAAGTTGTACTGAAAAGCTCCAAATGAGGGTTATTCACACATATATATGGGATGTATAAAAGTGACAACAGATTACTGAAATATCAAATCATTGGTAATTACAAGTTCTATTGCTTATTATCTTAGGAGCAGCTAAATGTATTTCCACAATTAAACTTGTATTGGAAAGTGCTCATCAAACCATCTCTAATAATATATTATATATCATATAAAGATCAGTATTTATAGAGATACAAGTTATTAATATAGTAACATAATTAGTTACCTTTTAAATTAGCTTGACATCTGCTATGACAGATAACAGCTCTACCAAGTACAAGTTTTGATCATATGATAGAAACAGCTTGCTCATAGACCATTACTATTTTGTATAAATACTTCTATATCTAATTGTCATTATTATTAAACTTCTGAATTACTTCCAAACCTCTGAGAGTACACCCAAGGTTTAGATATCACAAACAAGTGAGTAGTTCATTTTGTAATAATATATCAGTAGACTTTATTACAAAGTTACTAGTATCAAGGGATTATAACTTGATTTTGATAGTATGTGATAGGTTTTTGAAAATATAATATTTTATAGCAACAACAGAAAAAATAATGGTGGAAAGTTTAGCAAGACTGTTCAGAGACAATTGGATTGCTTCAGAGTATGATTTTAGACAGAGGTCCATAATTTGCAGCAAGGTTTATGAAGAAGTTAAATGAGATATTAGGAATAGAAATAAAACTATTAACAGCTTTTTATCTACAGATAGATAGATAGATGAAGAGAACAAATCAGGATCTGGAATAGTACTTAAGAATGTACATTGATTATAGACAAAATAATTAGTCAGAATGGTTAGTAACTGCAGAGTTTGCCTTAACAACAAGATACATACAGCAACAAAATCATCACTATTTAAAGTCAGCTATAGACAAGAGTTAAGAATAGGCTTCAAGATAAGAAAGAAGAAAAAACATGTGAAAGTAGTATCAGAATTAACAACAGTGGACTCTAATTATTTTTCTTTTTCATCCTTATCTCTTATTTTAATTTTCATTTTCATTTTTATTATCCTGGAACTGAGAATTAGGGTATAGTGTGACATCACACATCACATGATGCAGTCACACAACCATGTGCCATGAAGAGCTTTAGAATAAAAATGTTATTCCACATAGGCCTACATATATAGTTCTCATAGTAAACACATGTACTTTAGAGTAGGATAGTCATAGTGTGCACACAGACTAAGCCCTGTAGTATATAAGAGAGACTATCTTGTACTGAAAACTCCATCAAGTTCTCTTGTGCAAACTCTATACAAGGTTCCTTCTTTTGACCAACTCTAAGATCTTAAGTTCATAATAAGTAAAGGAATTTATAAAAGAAATAAAGAAGATATATAAGAAAATAAAGACAGTATTGAAAAAATCACAGGAAGAAATAAAAATATACAGATAGAAATAAAAGGGAGGTGGAAGAGTATAAGGTGGGAGACAGTTTGTTATTAAGTATAAATAATTTAATATAGCAGATGGAGAATAGAGAAATATTAGATGTAGTTTATACTTTATTATCTGAGATCCAATAGGACATCTTGGAAGTCCAAATAAATAATTAGTATGTTATCTGAAAACACAGAAGACAGGTTGGAATAATCTTTGACTTCAGCTTGTGTGCTATATTTCTACTAGCTACACTGGTCACATATTTCAGAACAGAGCTTGGAGAACTTAGCAGGTGGAAACTACTAGAAGATAGTAAGATATGTTATTGCCAATACCAAAAATAAGTGTTAGTTTTAGTCAATTTTCAGAATTACTAATATAGTATAAACTACTAGATTATATACTAGATATACTACCTAGGATAGTTATCTGAAATAAAGATCCTCAGATATTAAGAGAGAGGTCTATAGAGTTAGCAAGGGTCTAGCATAAATATCTGAAATGAAATAGAGATATATAATCTGTACTAGAAGAAATTGGAAAGTGCAGATGAGAGAGAAAGTGTTATCTGTAGGTTGAGACAGATGTGTTTTGTTACAAACTCAAGACCTTAGAGTTAATCAAGAGAAAGAACCTTGTATTAGGGTTAACACAAGAGAACTCAATAGAGAACTCTGTACAGGATAGTCTACCTTATATACTAAAACCTTATGGTCCATGCTAACTACTTCTTGTTACAAATCAAAGACCTTGGAGCTGGTCAATGAAAAGAACCTTGTATTAGGGTTAACACAAGAGAACTCAATAGAGAACTCTTTACAGGATTGTCTATCTTTTATACTAAAGGCACATGGTCCATGCTATGTACTTCTAGCCTACCCTAAACAGCCATATATATACCTTAAGGCCAACATGCATTGTGTATGTTATATGACATCATCCTTCTAGCATCTTCTACATCTTTCTTCTTGTATTACATGACTAACCCTAATCCTAAGTTCTATAAATAGAAAAATATGAAAAATAAATCTAAAATAAAATAAAATATGAAAATAAGAAAAAACTAAGTCCACTTCTTGTGATCTTGACACTTCTAGCCTATCCTAAACAGCCATGTGTTTGCCTTAAGGTCAACATGTGTTGCACATGTTGTATGACATCATCCTTCCAGAACCTTATCATTAAGCTATGTGTTTAAACCTAATGATAAGTAGTATGACTCTAGTTTTTGTTAAAAATACTAGCAACTAATCAAATCTCTGATATATCTAATAATTGGCTTATATCCTAATATATGATTTGCTGTAATTATGTCACATACCCATCTAAATATATCTGATTTATCCAACTCCATCATGGATAATGCTTATCTAACCTCTACTCTGCTCAAAATATCTGTGGAAGTAGATATATTCCTTCTAGTCTATATACTATTTCCAGTACAAATCAACCTGGTTCTTTTCTATATCTGACCACTCAATTACTGATCACATAGCTTCTCATAATCTCCATAGAACTCTGAACTTGATTTCCAAGAACTTTAGTATACCCAGAATAATTATCTATTTTCTCTAATCCTCAGATAGTCTTAGTAATAGTATTTAAGACACCTAGATACTCTGTAGTTCTCTAGCTTGAAAATCAACTAGTGTAGTACACTGTTCTAAGTACTTATGCTTAGAATCTGACTTTCTCTATAATCTGCTTCCTGTTATGATTCTCTTTCTAAATATGACTATTACAACATGCTAAAGCTAAGATCATCTGGAATCTGCATCTGCATATATTGTATAATGTTCCCATGCTCTTCTAATAACTTTTGTAATCTCCTATGAACAGTTTTCTCTTCTAGACATATTTCTTACCTAACAAATCAAGCTTGCCTATATTATACCCTGTTCTGGTCTCATCTATTCCAACCTATGGGTAACACCTTTTTCTCATCTGCACTTTCCAACTTCTTCTAGTATGAATCAATTGTCTCTATTTCATCTCAGATATTCTTATTAGAAACAGACCAGCCACTGAACCAGTTACATTAAAAGTACATAATGTCAAGCTTAGCTTTGACATCTAGCTAGTACTATATATGCACTTCATACTATACTTCTGACAGTATCCTCCTTTCAAGACATGTGGTCCCCATATAAAAGTTATATGAATAGCTACATCCAAGAGTTATACCATATATTACAGTCTCAAAGCCTTGACAGTCTTATAGGGTTTTTAAAGGACCCAGTAAACTCTGCTTCACAGAGCATCCAGTCTAATGGAAATATGCAGCTAAGCAACTAATACTATCCCTAATGACACTTCTAACCATGTTATGCTTCTATACTAACAACTGTCCATTTAAAGAGAATGGTTTTACTGGGAGTTGAACTACCAACTGCTTAAAAGCTTGATATTATGTCAGAAACAGACCAGCTATTAAACCAGTTATGCTAAAAGTGCACAATGACAAGCTTAGCTTTGACATCTGGCTAGTATTATATATACACTTCATACTATACTTCTAACAGTTTTTACTAAATTCTTGCTAACTCCATAGATCTTTATTCCTAACATCCAAGAATTACTAGTATCCAGTATAACTTGCTTAGTAGTCTCCATTCTAGATAACTATCTTAGATAGTATACTTAGTATATAAACAAGTAGTTTATGCTGTAATAGCTTATCCTGAAAATTAACTAAAACTAATACTATCTTCTAGTGTTGGTGGTGATACATCTTACCACTTTTGAGTGATTTTTTTCTCCTAGTTCTTTTAAGTGCTCTTTTGAAATATGTAACCAGTATGACTTGTAAAAATACAGTATATAAGCTAAAGTCAAAGAGTATTCCAACTCCTACTTCTACATTCTTTAATAATATATATAAACAACTCATTTAGACTTCTGAGAGACTCTTATTGGATCTTGGATAACAAGATGTGAATCATGTCTAATAGTCCAATAAATAGCAAATCTTTTAAATGAATATTATCAAGCTGGATTACATCTCTGTAAATACTTACTTAATACTTACAAGTATTAAATAGCCAATAACAATGAGTCTAATGTAGCATATCTAATTTAAATTGAGTACAAGATCCAAAATCTCATAAATCTATGACTGGTTACTTTACTCTCATGGCTCATGAAGTAACTTCTTAGATAAGCTGCCAACAAAAGACAATAGCTCTATGTTATAACTTATGACTTATAGAATGAAGTCAAAAGAAGAACCTTGTATTAGGATTAATACAAGAGAACTTAATAGAGTTTCAAGTACAAAGTATCTATCTTATATATACTAGCTAGTTAGTCTATGTGAAACCTTATTTAACCTACCTTAAAGGCCATAGATAATTCATAAGGTCAATATATAGTAAACATGTTGTATGACATCATTATTCCAGAACCTTCTATATTCTTCTATGTAATATGTATGATATTATGCTAACCTCTAACTCTAAGTCCAAAAATAAAAAAATAAATGAAAATGAAAATGAAAATGA
>Ga0157363_1006023_pt1 | contig 11383 bp, 13 predicted proteins | sample AttsexASBM1_FD_111477 | JGI IMG/M metagenome (GOLD analysis project Ga0157363, IMG submission 111477) | Fungus gardens microbial communities from leaf cutter ant in Ribeirão Preto, State of São Paulo, Brazil - Atta sexdens ASBM1 | ecosystem: Host-associated > Fungi > Mycelium > Unclassified ...
GAGGCCATGACATTGTTCAGAGTGTATTTTGACCGGCCCGGGCACTCCCAAACAACTCAGTTGGCGGGCCGCCTACCCCTTCCTTGCGGCAATGGCCATTCATGAACTTTGGGTATGTATCAAGCTTTGTGCTTTGTACTGTATCAGGCCCATTGACCAAGTTGACAGATAATCAACAAAGCCGGCGGTCTTGTATATCAGCGTAATTTCGCAGGTCCTGCTCCTTGACTTTCCGTATCGGCTCAACTTACGACAAATCAGGTGGATTGGCACAGTTGACCTCAAACGAATATCTAGTTCTAGCAGGCACATTGCACGGGATTCATGCTATTACAAGTCGTCTGTCGCCTACTGGTTCTAGCTCTGGTGTGGAGATTGTTGAGGGCGAGACTCTCAAACTCACAATCCATCTGACACTGACGGGTATGCATTTTTGAGACCATTTCGCTGGTCAACTGCATCTTTTCCTAGGAACCAAATTTGTTCTCTTGACTTCTATCGCGGAGACAACTGCAGAAGTGATTCTCCAAAAGGTCTATGAAATATACGCAGACGCCGTGATGAAAAACCCCTTTCATACACCAGAGATGCCAATACGAAACGAAGGATTTGATACGAAGATCACTTCATTAATTGGCCTTGGACAATAAAACTCTACCCAAGTCATACGCATGCCTGGGCTGTCTTTTCGATCCCAATATGTATATCCTTGAGATCTATGATCTATGAAATGTCATTCTCTGGTGTGTCAGGTGACTGAACATCAATTAAAGTCTTTAGCTGCTCTTGTCAGCTCTTCTATGCTCCTCCTACCATGATGGCTCTTCAGCAGCGATCACGCCAACAACAGATATCTCATACCCAGAGCCTGGCTGTTGTTCAGACCTTACTCAGGGCGGGGCTTGGTTGCATCACCTTTTTGAGGTAAACTCGCATTTAGATTTGGTATCAGCTTCGCTTATACTAGCCCCTCAGAAATTTACTGCCCGATGAGAATTTCTCTGAAAGTTGAGGCATTCTTGAGAAAGGCCCTCTGATACTGACCCCATGTTTGTTTTGAGGTCACTTCACTACTTCTGATGACTCCACACCTTCCAGTTCACAGACCAGTGGCCCATCTGCCGACGGGTCCAAGCAGAGGATTAGTGGCTTTAAGATCATGGTACTCTCAGTAATCCTGTCATCCGCTCGCCCCTTACTGGTTTTAGACAATGGCCCGTGGATACTCAGACGAGGCCGACAGACTGCTGGATTACCTTGTGAGCGCTTGTATGCGACTACTTTTGGTTCTAGACTGGTCTGTGTAATCCTAGGAACATGGAATCTTCGACGCACTTGAAAAACGATACCTTCGCAGTTTCATTTTTGGAATATATCTAGTCAGGATTTACTAAATTTCGTCGAACTAACTACTGACCAAAAGTCATGATAGGATAGCAAAGATCCAACCAAGTAGCGTCCGTATATGCATGGCCTTCGTATCTGGTTGACCCTTCACATAGTATCGTGGAAGCCTATACCTTCAATTTTCGAGTGAGTGGTCTTATCTCTCTCTGTACAGTGAATTGACGGACTCTTAGTATCACAGACTTCCAGGAACTGACTCTATTGTCCCCATCATGACACTTGGCGAAGATCTGCCAAGACTATCATCAGATATACATGATGATCCCGTCACGGAAGCGACCAAGAAGGGCCTCAACCCAACCTTGCGCGACGTCAAAAAAAGTGTCAAGGTTTCTAAGCTCTGCTTTCTGCGCGACCTCGTAGCTCACAGTTTCAGACCCTTCTCAAAACACTGATTCACTCCATGAGTCAGATGGATGTTCTGCCGAGTATATCTATATTGAGTCGACCTGTTTACCATTGACTGAAATATCTAGAACGTCGCTATGCAGCTTTCAAACTATTTTACACGAATTATACTCCGCCAAACTACGAACCTCCATGTTTTCAAGCAGGTGATGCAGACAAAGACCGATGGTATATGATGACGCATAATATGGATGAAATACCCGATAAATGGAGCATCGGAAATATTAACACAGGTTATCACTCGTGCGTAAATTGTATATCTGCTCGCTCTCTTACTAAAATAAAAGTGACCCATTTAGTGTTAACTTGAATATTACCTCGATTGCCACGTACTTACCGTCCAAAGAGAACCAGGAAGGGGCATTTGCTGGAACGACAGAGTCTCAATCTACGTTGAAAAGCTTGACGCCAATGCAAGAGGCAGCGCTTCGGAGGCAACAGAATGAAGAGCAAGAGCAAGATGCAGAAGCGAGAAATCTGGTCTGGAATCCTGAAGTAGATGCTGTAGATCTAGATGCGGATGCTGAAGGAGAAGACGATCCTGATTATGTCAGGCAAAAAGATGGCTCCTTCCTTCGAGTCTCTGACTCTCATACCCTGATACCACTCGGGATCCGAAACGAGGCAGGCGTGATTGAAGCTATCCCAGTTACAGAGAAAGAAGAAGCAGTCTATGGTGGTGAGCATGAAGTGACGCCAATGCATCTTAGTGACCTGGTCCGTGAATTTTCCGAAGAGAAAAATTTAACCTTACAACTTGAAGCAGAACGAGCAAACCCCTAAGACAGTGACTGAGTATGAAGAAACTCAGACATTTGATTTTGATGTGCAGGATTCTGCATTACCTTCAAGTGATCCAGATCCTTCCTCAACAACGTTTGGCGTTGGTCGATCCGTCCTGTTATCTTACACTTGCTGACCACCATCTAGACGCCTCCCACTCACTTGTTGAATGAAGATGAAACCTCACTCCTTGCCAGAATGTCGTTGAATGACGCAGGAGAAAATAAAGAAATGCTTTCGACAGGTGCGGAGGCCATGATCGTCACTTGGAATTTTTTTTACTCAAATCTACTGCAGGACCGCAAACAAGATTGAGAAGAACTTGGAATAAGAACGAAGCTATTGAGTGCGCAGAAGAAGAAGACAAAGGGCTTGCCTGTGAATGCGGCGTTTTGGTATAACTTTTCGCTTTGCCTTGAATGATATCATACCCAAGTCTCTGTACAGATGGATGATGAAAGCTGTTTTTGCGAAGGTGGTTGCGCGAGATGGCTCCATACCTGGTATGTTTTCTTATCGTTGTATAGGGTGTACTGAGGTGCTGTCGATTGGCAGGTGCATTGGGTAAGAATCAAGTCCGAGTGCTCAGGACAGATTCTTGACTATATCCAGATACCATTCGACCAATGACGAGCGCTTGCCTCCCAAGTTTATATGCATTGATTGTCGCCTTCGGGCTGATATCTCGTGGGAGCTGATAAAGTCTGAGGTCTATCCTCAGCTAATGACAAAATATCGAGACCTAGCGCTTTTCCGGCATGTTTGGTGAATAATTTGGTGTGCAATCACTGACATAAATATTAAACAGACGTTCAATAAAAATCGCTGAACAAATGAATAGTTTTATCCCCATGAATTTTGCAAAGCAGCTCGGCGTGTCTAGTTTTGTTTCCTAGTAGATATGTGTATTGTCTAATCCGTACAATTTCCTAGGGGCAGAATTTTCACAGTCTCGTCAACTCTTAAAGAGACTCGAGGAGGAAGGTCAGTACAATGAATGAACGTGACTCAACTGCATAATAGGACGGTCACAGGATTTGTCCACGAGCACGTTGAAGAAATTGATGAGCTCGGGTTTGTGAGATCCCACCCCAAAAAGAAATCCGTTACAAAACAAACGAAGCAACGTCGCACCAATATTCAGAAAAAGCAATATCGGTTCAAGAGAGCTATCATCAATACTCCTGGTTATCTCAAATATTTCGATCCTTCCATCGAGGCGGAAAATCGGCTTTTAGGTATTGGTGAAATGGCGAGTTACGTTGAACAAATTTCGACAGGCAAAGCTGAATCGCTCTCAGGTTGCGAAATACCGCAACTGCGCTTTGACTACCAATGCGGTAGACACACCCGTGTCAACCAGACCAACGTCCCTTCTTCCCTCCGATGGTATTCAGACCCAAGAGGGGGATATGCAGGAAGTCCAAAATCAGATCACTGCCATGCGTTCGAACAAACGCTCTGCTTTCCCTGATCAAGATTTTCGCAATCATAAAAAACCGAAGATCTCGGTCACAAGTGGAGTGGATCTGGCAGAATAAATTATTTGGTTCGTTTCTACAAGACTCGTTTTCATTTGCATTACTTCTGTCACATTCGCCACATTCCATCGACTGCATTGAAGGATTCTTTCTGGCGTTCTTAATTCGTGGTATTCCCCTATTCCCCTGCATAAATACTAAGGACGGATCAAACTTTCTGACCTACCCTAATGACGGTCATATATTCAATGTGTGAAAATGAAGTGACTTCGTCCCCTCGTTGGTCTCTAACTGTCACCAGGATTTGTACCATGACTAGTGATCAGCACCAGAGAGGCACTCGCAGGAGATGAATTAAATGGTGCAATGGCATAGTTAACACCTCCGTATCTCCCATCTACTTTATCAGTTTGTGGGTTCGTTAGTGGGGTGTACATTTCCTAGATTTCTGGTTATATGATCTAGATATTTGACTGATTTCAGTCAGTCTCGTTGAGTTTGTTTTCCTAGGAGGATAAGTGTGTGGGTAAACTGTGTAAAAGTGTGTGATTGTGATCTCAGTGGATCTCTTACTATATTTGACTTGATATTACATCTTAGCTTCCTTCATGCCTTATAAATTATCTGCAGTATTGACTGCACATTCTTCAGATGTTAGCATCCTATTACTCCTTCCGATCGCCTCTTAAATGCATTCTAGGTTCGGGCACTAAGCACACCCATGGATGACCTCGTCCTTTCAGCCTCTCGCGACACCACTGCGATTTCATGGCAGAGATCTGAAAGTGGTGAATTTTTTCTGGCTACTGTCTTTCGGCCCGGTTCGCGATATGTGAATGCGATCACATATCTGCCGCCAACAGCAGACGCACCGAAAGGTAGTGATAGCACACACCCTCCATTATCTTGGCTGCCAATACCTCATACACATAGGTTATGCCGTGATTGGTGGTCAGGAGACGATGATAAACGTCTTCTCCCTGGACTCACCCAAGGAAGAGCCATCATACAGTCTACTCGGGCATACAGAGAACGTTTGTACTTTAGATGTTACACCAGAAGGGTCAATTATCTCTGGTTCTTGGGACAAGCAAGTTTTTGTTGGACTGTCAATGTGTTCTCATTCGTGTTGACTTGAATCCAGGACGGCGAAGGTTTGGATCAACTTCCAGTTGGCATATGATCTCAAGGGTCATCAACAGTCTGTGTGGGCTGTGAAAGCAATCGATAAAGAACGGTACCTAACTGGTACGTTGCCCAGCATGTTTATTTTCAGAACCCTTTATATGCTCTGACGGTGCCAATTCAGCCTCTGCGGACAAGACAATCAGGCTGTGGCAGAAGCACAAAACGATTCAAGTATTTAAAGGACACCGAGATGCCGTACGTGGCCTAACATTGATTCCTAACATTGGATTCGCGTCATGTTCCAATGATAGGTACGACCAAAATTATCCTGAGAACATCCATTTATTCATTCACTCAGTGAGATTCGTGTCTGGACAATGGGTGGAGATGTGGTCTACACGCTGTCGGGGCATAGCTCTTTCGTGTACAGCCTAGATGTGTTGCCCAATGGAGATATTGTATCAGCCGGTGAGGACCGCACGGTTCGCATCTGGCAAGGTATGTAAATTTCTTGTGTAAAAAAACTAGTAAGTGATGGGCAGTCTTTTAGGCGATGAATGTATCCAGGTTCTCGTCCATCCTGCGATTTCCGTATGGGCTGTATCAGTCCTGCCCAATGGTGATATAGTGAGCGGATGTAGCGATGGAGTCATCCGAGTCTTCAGTGCCTCCAAGGAACGATGGGCATCGGAACAAAATCTGAGGGAATACGAGAATCAGGTGGCGTCCCAGGCCTTGTCATCGCAACAGGTTGGTGATGTGAAGAAGAGTGACCTACCGGGGCCGGAAGCGCTGTCAACATCTGGTATGATGCTCTGTAGCACTGTTCATGTCTGCTCATTTCACCTTCAGGAAAGAACCAGGGAGAAGTAAAGATGATCAAGCGAGACAATGTGGTTGAAGCCCACCAGGTAAACTTGCTCCTCTCTAAGGAGGTCGCAATCTGATCAGGTCCTAGTGGGATAGTTCAAGTTACCGATGGCAGAAAGTAGGGGATGTCGTTGATGCTGTTGGATCAGGAAGGAAGCAATTATACGAAGGCAAGGAGTATGATTATGTCTTCGACGTCGATATCCAAGATGGCGTGCCACCTCTCAAACTCCCATATAATGTTACAGGTGCGGTTTATCGTTATAGTCGATATGCTGTGTCTAAAATCGGATCAGAGAATCCCTATGCAGCAGCACAGAGGTTCCTGCAGACCAACGAAATTTCCATGAACTATATTGATCAAGTAGCACAGTTCATTGAGAAGAATACATCTGGAATGAGCTTAGATGGTGGAAGTAACGAGTATGCCGATCCGTTCACTGGTGAGCCATCTGCAAGCTTATGAATGATGTATTCTGATCTTAAGTGATAGGTGCTTCAAGGTACCGCAGCACAGGTTCGAGCGAAACAAGAGCCAATGAAGAGTACGCAGACCCTTTCACTGGTGCTTCTAGATATCGGGGCCCTACTTCAACCGACGATCTCGATGCGATTCCCCCAGCCTCTTCTTACGAAGGCCCCCTCCCTGGAGCATCGAGGTATAATCCACCAGGAACCTCGAAAATACTCCCGACTGCGCTTCCTACTCCTACTTCATTGCCTGTGGTAAGTAGTAAGTGCCATGGATGCCTGACCGCAGGGAATGATAGGTTTTCTAGGCCAAAGTTCTGAATTTTAAGCAAGCAAATGTGGTGTCCATGCAAGGGAAGCTTTCTCAGTTCAATGATGCTCTGATAAGTGAGAAAGTGAGCTAGATTTTTTGGGAGCTTGATACGGATTATCATCTCACTGTGTGGTAGTCCAATTTTCCACTCGAAAAAGTCAATGAGATATTTGATTATCTAATTCAAGTCACTGCGGTTCCACCCCAACAACCTGCCAAACTTCTCACTTTCAGTCACATTGAGGCTGTCTTTTGTCTCTTGGACAGTTGGCCGAGTTCTCATATATTCCCAGGTACCTGGACTCCTCGTTTCATATGCTTTTTGTTCTTATAACTTCACTGCAGTGATTGATCTCTGTAGGTTACTTGCGGCATTTTCCCCCGATGCATTCAGTGGAATGGGTGAAATGGAACGATTCATCCAGGCCCTATTGAAGGCTGCCGAGTGGTCGGTACCTTGGTCGCTGCCGCTATCTAAATCACGGGAGACAAACATATTATTGGTATTGCGCACCCTGGCAAATATTATTCAAGAACGAACTCAGCTCAATTCGAAGCAGTGCAATTTGGTACGTCTATCCTGTTGACACCGATACTGCCTCCTTATAGGAATTTGAACCAGATCTTCGAGGCGATTGCACAGGTCCCGTACACATTACTGACGAGGGCGCAGCGAGTGGCTTTTTCGACCATTTTGTTCAAGCAAGTAACATACTTGAAGCTGGGTAAAATGCGGAATTGATTTTGGACATCTAGCATCTCTTGTACTTTTCTCCGTGCTTCGATTGGCGATGGCCTCCAGCGAGAGTATCTCACTTTGGTGCTCGGGGTACGTTACAGCAAGTTATGTTCAGCAAAGTTTGATGATAATGCCATTTTTTGCAGCTCCTCGCCGCAGAGACCAATGATTCTGAGTCATCCTACAGGAGTCTTGTCGCGCTCGGCAACGTGGTATGTCCCTCAATTGCCACAATGTAGCCTGTCACCCTAAATGCTGTGAGCAAGGCTTTTGCCACTAAGAAAAGCGGGAGTTCTCTGGCTGGAGCTCAGATTGGAGAGGCTAGCCACTGCCTCCGTGCTCTCCCAGATACATTCCCTGAAGAACGTATCAAAAACCTGAGTAAGGAAGTTGCTACCTTGCTTTGAACAGGGAGATGATAGAACTGGTAATTCGTTTTACGTAAGGGCTGTTCGTGGTTTGATTGTCCGAAATACTATAATGCAATCGCTCTGCTATGGCAATTTTAACCAGAGTATATTTCGTCCGTCATGGGGAGACGGATGCAAATAGGACTAAGATAATCCAAGGACATCTTGATACTCCCTTGAACACTGTTGGGTTCAGCCAGGCGATGTCATTAGCGAACACATTGCGGGAAGTGGCTTTTGGTCTTGCACTGTCGAGTGACTTGAAGAGGGCGGCAGACGTGAGTATACGTCCAATGGGGTTAGGAATAGCACTCATAAGCTATCATTGTCTAGACGGCAGCAGTAATTCTGGAACATCAGCCTGGTGTAATGTTGTGCAAGGTCAAAGATTTGCGAGAACGTGTACGAAGAGTCCCTCCTCTAGTTTTACTGTTATGTAATCTCCAGGCAGTTCATGGGTGAACTTCAGGGAATGGTGTATGGTTCAGTCAAAACAGGAAGCCCGACTGCAGAGACGAGTCATGCTCTTAGCGTACGAGCTATGGTCTGGTGGAGGGATGCAATTGTGGAACGCACGGCCTCCCTATCGATGGGAGGGGAACCGTACAATATTTTAGTCGTTTCACACGGAGGATTCATCAGTACGCTGGTGAAAAGCCTTGTCCGCAGCGGCAAGGTGACTGCTGACAGAGTCAAAATCTTGCAGAACCTTCCCAACATGTCCGTGTCAATAATTGAATGGGATGGGGTGACATGGCGGTTGGTCAAGTACGGCGATATATCGCACTTGGCAACAGGACCTTTAGATCACAATGCGGATGAGATGCGGATTTAGATATGAATTATTGATCTCTATGACGCTAGTTTGACATTCATTTGACAGGGTTCATTGACTATAAATGGCACTGCAGATAATTCAGTCTCGTGTTGCACTACTGCACTGCCTCGGAACCAACCGAATTCACCATAAAGTTTCCTGTTTTTCTTTGCCCTGCCATTCCCACAATGGCCACCTCAGAAAGAACACCACTCCTTAATGGTACAGCCTCCGAGAGTCCTACACCTCCTATCAACGAGAGACTTGTTTCGTTCTTCACGACGGAGGGTGGACCATCCTGGTCGGACTCTTTCAGGTCCTTTTTCTTTGGTTCATATCTGAACACTTTGCTCGTTTTTGTGCCCTTGAGTTACGTTTCTCACATCTTGAACTGGGATGCTGCACTTCGATTCAGCTTCAGCTTCCTCGCTATCATTCCTCTTGCCCAGGTTTGTCTATTTGGATCGCGCGTCGCGTTGTTGTCGCGTTGTGCTAGCTATCGTGTTTCTTACATACATTTTCGCGGTGTAGCTTCTTGGCGAGTGCACGGAACAGATGTCAATCCCGCTGGGCCAAACTCTTGCTGGTCTACTCAATGCTTCTTTTGGTAATGCTGTTGAGATCATTGTCGGCGTTGCTGCTCTGCTACAAGGTGAATCCTTGAGTTTTGAGTCAGTTGGTTTTATTTCCTCACCCGATACACTACAGATGAAATTCGCATTGTCCAAACTTCTGTATGTCTCAATTTGAAAGATTTAACAACATGATTACAACTTTTGATCCAGATGCTTGGATCCATCTTGTCCAATATCTTGCTCGTCCTTGGATGCTCCTTTGTCGCAGGTCCGTCTCAACTCGCGTATTTTTTCAGCTATCACTTAGTATCTTTAGGTGGCCTAGTGAGGAGAGAGAGCAACTTTGCAGTCACTGCAGCGCAAGCGTACGTTTGAAGCTATTGATCTACTTGTAATCACCAATTCCTCTCCAGGTCGAGCTCGGCAAGTGGCAATTTTTCTCACCAACAGTCAACTGACTCTGCTTCTAGCTTATGACTCTTGCATGTATCAGTATGTTTTCCTTCTTGATCCGAATAAGAAGTTATTTCTAATTACTGTCTCAGCTCTTGTTATCCCTGCTGCGTACCACCTCTCCCTTGGTGGTGGTGATAACGATAAAAGTGAGAATATCCACGACTTTTGCTTCTTGTTTACCGGAAAACTTCGTAGATGTGCTGGGATTGGAATTCATATCTCGCGGGACCTCGATATTCCTCTTGGTTGTATACGCTATCTATCTCATCTTCCAGGTAGCTCTCGATAAGAATACCGGACATTTTTCAGAATCCTCATGTATCCATCATCCTAGCTCAGGACACATGCTTTCCTCTATGACCCAACCGTTATTCATCCTGACGATTACAGAAGAGCACCCGATACCCTGCTCTCCCCAGAAGCCCTCGAGCGACAGGCTATCAGGGAAGCTGCTCTCAATGAGCCCAAGGATGAGCCCAAGATGAATCTCCCTTCTGCGACTGTTGGGTTCGTATGATTGTCTTGGCTTCTTCTCCCACTCAATCTACCTAGACTTCTCTTCGTGACGGCTGTAACCGCCTTCTGCGCTGAATTTCGTGAGTTGGTTCAATTTTTGTTTTGTCTGCTTTTCTGACATAATATAGTTGTCGCATCCATTGAAGAAACAGCCGTGCGCTACCATATTCCAAAGAACTTCATTGGTTTGATCCTTCTTCCTATCGTCGTGCGTAATCTTGGATCCTCCTCAGAATCAGGCTCAGGCGACTCTAGGGCAATGCAGCTGAGCATGTTACTGCGGTATGGATGGCTATGAAGAACAAGATGGAGATTACTATCAGCGTCTGCGTTGGCAGCTCCATCGTGAGTTCCGGTTTGAGTCTTTCGTACTCGTTTACTCAATGCTACCTCAGCAAATCGCCGCTTTCGTCGTCCCATTGCTTGTCATCGTGGGCTGGATGTGAGTTTCATTACCTCTTCCAGGGAAACTGCCATGCTTATCTTCCTGTAGTACTGGCCACGATCTTACACTCTACTTTGCTAATTTCGAGGTATGATACCCGTAAGAACATTCTTGACTGTGTACTCACTTTGTACAGACTGTTATCTTCTTCGTCGCTATAGTTCTCGTCAACACTTTAATTCAGTCAGTTTTACCTTTCATGCCAGGAGTTTTGGATTACTAAATGAATTTTACAGAGATGGGAAATCAAATTATATGGAAGGGGTCTTGTAAGTATCGAATACACATAAATGCTTTATCCGATCAACCGGACACTTTCTCTCAGATTATTAACTCTGTATTTGGTCATCGCACTTGCTTGTACGCCCTTTCCACTTGTACAATGACTTCTCTCACTTTTCACGACAGTCTGGGTCACTTAACAGAGTGCAAATCCGATCTATAGTACATATTCAATCACATATTAACTCGATTATTGTACGCTTGTGTTGATAGATTCATCTCTCGCATTCTCAATTGTCCCTTTGCTCAATTACCCAATCCCAAAGACGAGGACTTTTCCAA
>Ga0157363_1006024_pt1 | contig 11382 bp, 9 predicted proteins | sample AttsexASBM1_FD_111477 | JGI IMG/M metagenome (GOLD analysis project Ga0157363, IMG submission 111477) | Fungus gardens microbial communities from leaf cutter ant in Ribeirão Preto, State of São Paulo, Brazil - Atta sexdens ASBM1 | ecosystem: Host-associated > Fungi > Mycelium > Unclassified ...
CTAGCGCCGGATGCAGATCAGGCACAAAGCCGAGAATTTCGACGTCGTCTGCCGCGAGTTGATGGATGGCGTGGGGCATGGCGCTCCCGATGAGGCGACACCGGATATTGGGGCAGAGTTTGCGAAGTCTGGGCAGGATATCCAGCGCCAGCCATTTTGCAGCATCCAGATTGGGCGCATGGGCGAAATGCCCGACAAAGGTGATTGTGGGTCGGTCGATAGTCGTTTTACGGCGTGACAGCACCGGGACGGCCCATGGGATAATTGCGGCGCGGGCTGTGGGAATGGTTCGGGAAATCCACTCGGCTTCGACTGAGGAATGGGTGATTGTCACATCTGCAAGCCATGCGCACATGCTCTCGCGTACTTCCAGATTTGTGGCCATACGATCAAGTTCAGGGCGATGTTCGATGGTTGCCTGTCGATGCAGCCGCATGGAGGCGAGGTCCGCCATGCTCCAGATCAGCGTGGCTGTTGGTGCAAATGCGCGCGCGAGTGCCGAATAGCATTCGGCATTGTTCAGGCGGTGCAGATATATGGCTTCAAGCCCATCGCCCAGATGCCGCAATGCGTCTTCCGGGCCAGAGCAGAAAGGCTCGGTCAGACATTCGATTTTGAGTGTGGCGAGCTTCCTGCGATCGTCTTCAGATGACGGGCGACGGGATGCAACGAAGAAGACACGATACCCGAGCGACCGGATGGCAGACATGTGTGATACAATCGCGACGGAGCCTGCGTCTCGTGTTGTGTCCGGGGCCTGATCGTCCACGAACAGGATTGTGGGAGGAATTGGAGCGGTAGGGATCTGCTGTCGACGCGCCTGTGCCTTGCGTGCCCGTGCGTCACAGTCTGTTAGGAGTGCACCTGTCCGGTCTTTCAGGGATTTAGCTTCGTGCATCAGGAACGACAGGGCTTTTTCACGCTCAGGGAGTGTGCCGATCCCTTGCAGGAGCATGGAAAGATAATTCCTCATCGCTGTATCGAGAGTTCCTGCGCGGGCAAGCGTCACAGGGTTCCCGAACGGGGTGTCTCCGTGTGTCAGGTAGATATCGTGTCCTTGGAGGGGGTCCAAGGGAGCAGGAAAAATATGGTCGAAGCCGTGTCGGCCAGTTCCGAATCCGGCTTCCCGCAGATCCCGCCTGAACTGGTTCGCAGGAAATCGCGACACTGGCTTTCCATCCAGCCATAGCGTCAGCCAGACGGTGCGATCCGGGTTGGCTGCATCCTGTACCCAACCTGCGACGTGCCTACGATCTGCAATATCCAGGCTTCCCCGAAGAGTGGCGGGCAGAGGCGCAAGTCTGAATGGTGAACCCGAGAGGGGGCGATTCAGCAGGACGTCCACAATCTCAATCAGGCACCCTTCATGGGGCGGGGCTTCGGGCCATGTCCATTCAAACGCGCAATGGCCTTCTCTCGGCAGTCCTTCGAGATCTGTGCGTGGAAGGTCTGCGTCTGTTTCATCGATGGGGCGTCCGTCGCACAGAATACGGAGGCGCACGGGGAGGTCTGGGGCGGACAGATCGACCGCCCAGCCTGCAATCCGTGTGCGGTCACAGACATCCAGAAACCCTGTCAGGGGGCAAGGTGGTGTGCCAGAGGACTCAGGCTGCCTGGATGTCATTGGCTGAGAGAGCTGTCAGGCGACGGTGAATGGTTTCGAGAAGTGGCCCCTCTTCTACGCGCGGTGCGCAATATATGGCTTTGTGGCGTGGCGCATCGGGATAGCGGGCATCGTAGTCACCTGCGTTGTGGAACATGCCGCGCGAACCATCATCAACGAAGCTTTCAGAAGGTGCGCGCTCGGCAAGGAGGATGTCGTGGGTGTCCAGTTCGATGTGGATATAGTTGATCTGGCCGGGGTGTTGGACCTGTATGATGCTCCGCCCGTTCACGAGATGAAGCGCAGGAATCAAAAGGCCATCAATGAACATGGCATGAAGTGGCGAAATCATGAGGTTCCGTGCGGGAAGGTTATTTCCAAGTGCGCCCTTATGAATGAGGATCGGCAGGATATCGCGGTTTCCATGCGCAAAAACCGGATCGTATGAGCGGCGTCCGATCCAGCGTATCGGACGCACATGGCCGTTTGCAGTGAGGATCATGTCTCCGATGTGGAGCGTTTCGACAGGGTATTCCCCATCGGGTGTCATGATGAGGGTGCCTGGGCAATAACAGGGCGTTCCGAACGAAACCTGCGCGCCGCTGCCAGAGGGGGCTGTGCGGAAATAGAGCGGGGAGGAGAACGCGCTCGTAACCGGAATTTCTTTCAGGATTGTCGTGCCCGACATGATCTCGAGCGTTGTGGGCGCGACGCTGCGTGTAAGAGAATTTTGAACGAAGATGCCGCTTAGTGTGGAAGGGGGCGCGGTAATATCAGTGAAAGTAATGGCGCCACCGCTCTGTATAGAGAGTGGATCTTCAATAATGGCTCCTGAATCGAGGACCAGATAACCGCCATTGCTAATGGTGGTTTCAAACAGTTCTGATCCTGTGCTGCCAGAGAGGATTCCGCCTGAGAAAACGACGGTGTGGCTGGCGACACCTGTGGTGCCGATGGTGAGGATTCCGCCGGTGCTGACAGTTGCGCTTTCGGAGTAACCGTCGACCTTTTGTACCGCGCTCCAGGTGGAAGTAACGGACTCATAATGGAATGGTGGGAAATTGTCGTAAATCTGCTGCCAGGCGCTCGATAATCCCGAGAGCGTAGTCCTGATGGCTGTGCCTCCCTGGGCAACATATGAGGAGCCTACGTAATCGACGGTGGTGTCATATGCCGTTCCGCCACTACTTACCGTTTGTAATGAGGAGTTCGTATAATAGACAATTAGACTGCCAAAAACTCTCTCTGAAAGAACGCCCTGTACGGCAGTGGAGTAGGCTGTTCCACCATTGGTAACAATTTGGGATGGAGCATCGTCTGGCCCACCAGCGCCTCCGTAATATTGCGCTACTATTGTGGTGTTTTTGACCGTGCCTCCGCTTACAAGCTGTATTCCGCCGTTCCAGACTTGTACGCCGTTGACAGTTCCGCCTGAGAGGACGGTTTCCTGAGCAAAAACGGTGATGTTTTGCCCATAAGGATTGTAAGTCGTGCCACCAGTAATCGTTCCCTGAAGGACGCTTCCTCCAGACGAAACGATCTGGTTGGTACCTGACAGAGATATATTACTTACGACCTGTCCGGAGCTGACAATCGTCGTATTTGAGGGCGATGCCGTCACGACGGCGCCCCCTGCGTAGACGGTCAGGTTTTCTGTGGAAGGACTGGATGTTGCAGATGAAGATACTTGAGTAGCCATAATGATTCGGCCTTACGCAATGTGTCCTCAGATAGCTCAAATGTACTCTGTTTCAGGGTATCTGATGGATGAATAACGACAAGATTTCTTTTTGTTGTGACGGAAGGTGACAGAATAAACTTAAAATAAGTAGTCAAAAAAACTAATTGACGATTTATTGATGATCGCAGTTTCTATTAAATAAACTGTCGCCTAATCTTCAGCACTCTCGCCTGCGAACATTCCAACCAGATCTGTAAGATGGCCAATTTCTACCAATTTGAGGCCAGCGGGCGGCTTGACGCGCGCGGACCCTGCCGAGACGCGTCGGGGAAGTACGGCTTCCCCAAAGCCGAGCTTTGCGACTTCCTTCAGGCGATGGTCTGCCTGGCTGACCTGCCGGATCTCTCCTGAAAGGCCGACCTCACCGAAATAGGCTGCGGTGGATGATGTCGGTTTTCCTGTGGCTGCCGAGACCAGTGCTGCGGCGATTGCAAGATCTGCGGCTGGCTCACCAATGCGCAGGCCACCGGCGACGTTTAGATGAACGTCCATATTGGCCAGTTTCAGCCCGCAACGCGCATCCAGAACGGCGAGCAGCATGTTGAGGCGGGATGTTTCCCATCCCACGACTGCGCGTCGGGGGGCGCCGTCTCCGGCTTTGGGGGAAAGAAGGGCCTGCACTTCAAGCAGGACAGGGCGCGTTCCTTCAAGGCCAGCAAAAACGGCAGATCCGGCAATGTTGCCCCGGCGCTCTGCAAGGAACAGTGCGGAAGGATTTGGAACCTCGGTGAGACCTGCGTCGGTCATGGCAAACACGCCGATTTCGTCTGTAGCGCCAAAGCGGTTCTTGGCGGCGCGAAGAATGCGGAACTGATGGCCCCGATCACCTTCGAAATACATGACGGCATCGACCATATGCTCCAGCACGCGCGGGCCTGCCAGTGAGCCTTCTTTGGTAACATGTCCGATCAGGATCAGTGCGAAGCCAAGGGTTTTGGCAAGACGGATCAGTTCAAACGCGCTGGCACGGACCTGCGCGACGGAGCCGGGAGAGCTTTCCACGCTTTCCAGCCACATCGTCTGGATCGAGTCGATGACGACGACTGTGTGGGCACGGGCTTCTTCCAGCGATCCAACGATATCGCTGACGTTGATGGAGGCTGCGAGGTCCAGCGAGTCCAGCGTCTTTTTTTCGTCTGTCAGTCCCAGGCGCTGGGCGCGCAGGCGGATCTGGTCCACGGATTCTTCGCCCGAGACATAAAGAATGCGATGGCCACTGCGCGCCAGTGCGCAGGTCGTCTGGAGCATGAGTGTCGATTTGCCGATACCGGGATCGCCACCCACAAGCACAACGGATGCAGGGACCAAGCCGCCCCCAAGAACACGGTCCAGTTCGTCGATCGATGTATTGATGCGCGGCGGTGGTTTTGCCTCACCATCCAGTCGGACGGTCTGGAGGCGTCCTGAACGTATTTTCCCGGATTTGAGCGCGGTGGGCTCTACACTTTCCTCGACCAGAGAATTCCACTCTCCACAGGCTTCGCAACGTCCCGCCCATTTAGGGTAGTGGGCGCCGCAGGACTGACAAACGAAGCGCGTGGTCGGCTTTTTGGCCAAGGTATGTTCTCTCTGTCTGGATCCGGAGCCTTCCCGATATAGGGTGTGTTCCCGTTATGATCCAGTCAGCGCCGCAGCAAGGCCAGGTGAATTATTTGCGGAGTTCCATTCCGATTGGCCCCTCACGGCGACCATGAGTGAACTGGTCCACCATGGCATTTCCGGAGTTCATCAGTTCCGAAGCCAGCCCCTGCCAGACCAACTGGCCATGATAGAGCATGGCCGCGCGGTTTCCGATCCGCTGGGCGGAGGCCATGTCATGAGTGATGGCGATGGCTGTGGAGCCAAGCTTTTGCACACAATCTACAATCAGGCCATCAATGACGGCGCCCATGATTGGATCGAGGCCTGTGGTGGGTTCGTCGAAGAACAGAATGTTCGGTTGGCCAGCAATGGCCCGTGCAAGTCCCACGCGCTTTTGCATTCCGCCTGAGAGCTCGGAAGGGCTGAGCAGCCCCACAGAGGCATCAAGCCCGACCTGCTGGAGGATATTGCCAGCAAGTTCGCGTGCCTTGGCCATCGAGGGCTTTGGGCCTGCTGTGGGCAGGTGCTTGGCACGTAGACCAAACGCAATGTTGTCGGCCACGCTCATGCTGTCGAACAGGGCTGCATTCTGGAAGAGCATACCAATCTGGCGGCGCAGTTCTTCCTGTCTTGTGCGGGATGCAGTGAGAACGTTTTCCCCATCAATTTCGATGGTACCGGTATCAGGCTGGATCAGGCCGAGGATGCACCGCAGCAGGACGGATTTTCCCGACCCTGAGCCGCCGATAATGACCATCGAGGTCCCGGTTTCAACATCCAGGTCAATGCCATCCAGCACGACCTTGGAACCGAAAGCCTTGGAAAGGCCGCGAATGCGGATCTTGGGGGTGCTCATTGCGAGAAAAATAGGTCCGTCAGAAGATAATCGAATGTCAGCAGCAAGATGGATGCTGCGACGACTGCGGCTGTTGTTGCCGCGCCTACGCCTTCTGCGCCGCCGCGGCTGTTGTAGCCATGATAGCAGCCAAGCAGAGCTATCAGGAAACCGAACACCGCCGCCTTCACCAGCCCGACCGTGACATCGATCGTCTTCAGAGAGCTCAGCGTTGCGTTGATATAGCCAGACGGAGAAAATCCGAGCTTGGCGACGGACACCGTGAAGCCGCCAAAGACGCCCAGAATATCGGCCACCAGCACCAGAAATGGAAGTGCGAGAGCCCCTGCCAGAAGGCGTGGCGTCACGAGATACTTCATGGGGTTGGTGGAGAGGGTTGTCAGGGCGTCGATCTGATCGGTGACGCGCATTGTACCAATCTGGGCAGACATTGCAGCGCCAACGCGTCCGGCGACCATGAGCCCAGCCAGAACGGGCCCCAGCTCACGGGTGACGGAAAGGACCACGATGCCTGCGATGGCACTCTGAACATGGTACTGCCCGAAGCCCACATAGGATTGCAGGGCAATGACGCCGCCAGCGAAGAGGGCTGTCAGGGCTACGACTGGCAGTGAGAAAAAACCGATCTCGACAAGGCTGGTCAGGAACACGCGCCAGTAGAAAGGGGGGCGCACCAGATGCGACAGGGCTTCCAGCGCAAAAAGCGCGAGTGCACCTGCCTCTTTGACGAGACCAAGAAAAGCGCGGCCGAGGGCTGCGATAGGATCAAGAACGGCATTCACCCTTCTGCCCCTACCCTGCCTGCCCCGTGCCGTCAAAGGGAAGGCTCAGGCCTGACGCTCTGCGGAGCACTCCAGATCACGGAACTGGCGCTCCAGCATGAAATCTGAAGATGTCACGAATTGTTCCATACGCGCCAGTCTGGGCTCCATGCGTGCCAGACGATCCTGAAGGTGGCTGAGTGGATGGCCGGGAGGTGCAGAAAATTCTTCAGTCGTTGTTGCGCGGCGGTTGCGATGGATGTTTCGCTGTTCACGGGCTGTGTGCGTAACTTCTGCCCACAAATCTACGGCGCGGCGTGTGTAGTAAATGTGTGGCGGAGTGTGGGCTTCTGACGCATTGCTACGTTGTTCAGCCATTCTGTGCTCCCAGTTCTGTACGAACGACGCATATCCTGCGGAAGCATCGTCCCAGACCCTTTGTGGAATGGCCGAGATCGGCTCCCCGGTTTTGCGGCGGTGTCGACGCACAATGCTTATCACTCCCCAAATGATCAGGCCCACAGAGATATAATGCATGAGGCCATGATGTTCAGTGTGTGATGTGTGTGTCGTCGGTGCCTCATCGGAGTCGTCGGTGTCCCATATTGGGCCGAGGCCGACTGCTGAGGTCATGGCTCCGATTGTGTCGGACGTGATTCGTGTACCGTCTGGATGGTGGCTGGTGGTGACATGTGCACCATTCGTGTTCGACGCGGTAATGTCTCCGCTGCCGAAAGAAGACTTGGTTAGTGTGCCGGTGACAGTGTCGATATGCAGGTCGCCACTGCTGAAACTGGCAAGTGCTGCGTCGCGCGCACTGATCTGGGCGTTGATATCGCCGCTACCGTAAGACCGCGCATTGAGGGAGGCGATTTTCCCTCCGTCCAGCGCGATATCGCCAGAGGCCATGTTGTTGATGTCGGCGCTTGAAACGTCGCTGTTGCGGATGGTCAGGTCACCGCTGGAAAAATTATGGATGGCCATGGTGCCGGTGGCATGGTCGATGCGAACATCTCCGCCGCCGAGCATCGAGAGGTTCAGCCCTGTAACGCTATCGACGATAACATCTCCCGACCCTGTTCGGGCGGAGAGCGCGCCATTCACATCTTGAATGGAATAGCTCGTTTTACCGCCTTGTTGGATCGTGATCGCCGTTCCGGTTGGAACATGCAGTGTCGCCGTGTTGTGGTCTGTGCTGCAATCGGCGTCATTGGCCGAAAAAACACTGTCCCCGTTTTCTCCGCTCTGGAGATAAATACCGCCTGGAAACTGGTTTTCGCCGTTTTCGCCCGTAATGGTTAGGTGGGAAAGGCAGGTTTTCCTGATGACAAGTGTGCCCGCAGTTGCCTGCGCACTCAGGGCCAGCATGCTTCCAATACCGAAAAGCGCGAGTGACAGACTGCTGCGGGATGTCATGTCATCCTCCCTGTTTTTCAGGAGTGACAGGCTGAACCGGAGCGGGTTGTGCCGTACTCTTTGGAGTTGATTGGGTTACGGGTGCCGCCGGGCTGGTGGGTGCAGAAGTAACGGGAGGTGCTGCAGCGGACTGTGTCTCGGCTGGTGAGGGCGAAGCGGTGTTTTCAGGCGCATTTTGTGGTGCGCTCTGCACGGGGAGCATGCTGGACATTGTGGTGCCGGGCAATGGTCTGGAGAGCGACGGTGCGGTCGGCTGCGTGCTCGGAGGGAGCGTCGGTTCTGGGATGGATACCGGAGGGTTGGGTGGCGTCTGTGTCGGTGCCGGGGGAGGTGCTGGCGCAGGATCGGGAATCCTGGGCTGCGGTTGCTGCTGGATCGTTGGTGTAGGCGCCGTGATGGTCGGGGGTGATGGTGCGGTCGGGGCAGAAGCCGGGGGTTGCGCTGGTGGCTGGACCGGTGGTGCGGCGACTTGGACTGCAGCGGGTGGCTGTGCTGTTGGGCGCAGGATCTCGCCGTTTGGTGCGCCGACGCGAAGGGAGCCTGAGCCAGACCGGACGAGTGGTCCCGTGACCTTTTCGATGTTGACCACGCCCGACCCATTTGCCGTGACGGTTGCGACGGTTGCGTTTCCCATGATTGTGGCGGTGGCCTGATCAGCTGTCACGATCGTAAGGGCTTCGATGCTTCCGCCGTTGATCATCAGGGACGCATTGTTCGTCAGTTGTGCCGAGAGAGCGGAAAGCTGTGCGTTATCGGCTGTGAATGTGGATGTGCCTGACGACACGATCTGGGCCGCGCGCTCCAGATAGCTGACATGAACGCTGGATGTTCCGTGCAGGCTCAGATCGAGAGACTGCACCCGTTCCATGTCCATCGTGTCAGAATCGAGGCTGGCATCGAGGGATGCAAGACTGCCGGTGATGGTGAAATGCGTATCGTGGCTGTCATGGATGGACAGGCCTGTATTGGGCGAAATGCGGATGGCCAGCTTGCCGCCGGGTGCGCAGTTTCGCGTGGCGATCGTGATTTTGCTTTCGGCTTCGTCCTTGCCGTCACGCATCATCACCTGGGTGTTGCTGCTGCTGTCGAGAGACGCACCGTCCTTCAGGGAGGGGTCAACTGTAATTTTTACCTGACCCATGCAGGGTGTCGTCAGGTCCAGATCCTCTCCGGACATGGTGACATGCGCCGCATAGGCGGAATGCAGCGGTGCTGCACTGGCCAGACCGACCAGAAACAGGTGACGCAGGACGATGCGAAACTTCATCGTGAACTCCTAGCTCTCCACCCCGGTGCATCCTCATCGAGAATACGTTCGAGGTGGTCGATCCTTTCTTCCAGACGGGCGGCCTGCGCCTCAGCCTGTGATAATGCCAGATGCAGGGTCGGGTCAGCGGTCGTCCGCGTTCGTCGTCCCTGCAGTAATGCATGGACGATATAGATGATCGTTCCGAAGAAACAGAGGACGGAAACAAAGCCAAAAATATCCACGTCAGAACCCTCCGTTTTTGACGGGATCAGGCATCATGCTTTTTCTCGGCAACGCGGCGCTTGAGGGCTTCGAATTCGTCTTCAACGGCGGCATCGGTTTCCAGAGCGGCAAGTTCATCGTGGAGGGAGGGTCGACCGGAGCGGCGACCGAGATCATATGCTTCCGCCTTGCCTTCCAGTTCGTCCAGTGCGCGTTCAACCTGCTCGAAGCGGTTGAGCGTATCGTCGATACGGGTGTCGTACAGTTTTTCGCGGGTCTTGAGGCGTCCCTGTGCGGTGCGTGCCCGCATGGTCAGTGCTTTCTCACGCGATTTTGCATCTGCCAGTTTGGCCTGAAGCTTCGCGATGTCGTCGTTCTGGTTTTCCAGACCTTCGATGACCTGCGCGATCTGCTGTTCAAGGGCCTCGCGGGATTTTTCGACCGAGTGGCGCGCCGCGAGAGCGGCCTTGGCAAGGTCGTCGCGGTTGCGCGTGATGGCGAGCTCTGCCTTGCGCTGCCATTCGTCTTCCTCATGCATCATGGTGCGCACACGGCGTTCGAGCTGTTTGCGTTCGGCGATTGTACGGACCGCCTGACTGCGGACCTCTACCAGCGTGTCTTCCATTTCCTGGATGACAAGTCGGATCATCTTCTGCGGGTCCTCCGCATTGGCGAGGATCGCATTGAGGTTCGAGTTCACGATATCGGCGAGGCGAGAAAAAATACCCATGACGCTTTCCTTCCTGAAGGAGAGATTTAGGACAGTTTGGACCGGCTTGTCAGGACCTTCATTCTGAGGCTGTACTGTTTTGCACAAGACGATCTGGCGAAAGAGGCTGAGAAATGGCGAGATCCACCGATCCCGATGAGGTTCCAACGCCGCTCGGGCGTTCTCCTGCCTTTCTCTCGATGCTGGATCACGTATCCCGTCTGGCGCCGCTGCGCCGTCCGGTTCTGGTGATTGGGGAGCGCGGGACCGGCAAGGAACTTGTCGCTGCCCGTCTGGCTCTTTTGTCCGAGCGGTGGGATCGACCGCTCGTTAAACTTAACTGCGCGGCCCTGCCCGAAGCCCTGCTTGATAGCGAGTTGTTCGGCCATGAGGCTGGTGCCTTCACGGGGGCCCAGAAGCGCCGGCAATCCCGATTCGAACGCGCTGATGGCGGCACGCTGTTTTTGGACGAAATCGCCACAGCGTCTCTGGCTGTTCAGGAAAAGCTCCTGCGCGTTATCGAATATGGCAGCTTCGAACGTGTGGGTGGGAACGAGACCATTCGCGTGGATGTCCGCATTATCGGTGCAACCAATGCAGATCTTCCGGCGATGGCCCGGCAAGGCACCTTCCGTGCGGATTTGCTGGATCGTCTGGCGTTTGATGTCGTCAATATTCCGCCGTTGCGTGCGCGGCAGGAGGACATAGCCCTGCTCGCTGGACATTTCGCCACGAGGATGAGCTCGGAGTTGGGGCGTGATCTCTTTGCGGGTTTTACCAGTCGGGCGATGAGTGTGCTCGAAGGGCATGGCTGGCCGGGAAACGTGCGTGAGCTCCGCAATGTCGTGGAGCGCAGCGTATATCGTATGGAGCGGCCGGAAAGGGCGCTGGACGAGATTGTACTGGATCCTTTTGTCGTGCCGGACTGGCAATCCAAGCAGGGAGAAAGTCTTTCTGTGGAGCGCTCTCACGATATTGTTTCTGGGGCTTCGGGCGAGGCTCATGGCTTTCCGCTGGATTTTGCGGAAGTCATCAAGGGGCATGAGCGGCATTTGCTGGAGGCGGCCCTGCGGGATGCGCAGTTCAGCCAGCGCCGGGCAGCGGAGCTTCTGGGGCTCACATATTACCAGTTTCGCCACCATCTGCGGCTGCATGGTCTGGCGGACAAAGAGTCTCGAAAGGCGCTCGACCGAAAAGAGTAGGGCATTGCTCATGGAAAATGGTGATGCAGGAATCGTGCCAAA
>Ga0157363_1006025_pt1 | contig 11382 bp, 7 predicted proteins | sample AttsexASBM1_FD_111477 | JGI IMG/M metagenome (GOLD analysis project Ga0157363, IMG submission 111477) | Fungus gardens microbial communities from leaf cutter ant in Ribeirão Preto, State of São Paulo, Brazil - Atta sexdens ASBM1 | ecosystem: Host-associated > Fungi > Mycelium > Unclassified ...
TACATTTAATAAACACTTAAAACTTTAAACAGATATTTACTAAAATTTATTATTTTTTCAGTTATTCAAGTATTATATATGATTATTTACATATAAAATAACTACTTATATAATTCATAGTTGCATAGTATATTTAAAGATAAATGCAAAAACAACAAATAAAATTATGAAAAAGTTAACACTTTCATTGCTTGCGCATGCTACTGCACTTTTATATTTTGATATCATTTGCAATATATTGACATATTTATTGCAATCTCAAATATAACTTTGGCTGTATAAATATAAAGCGCTCTCCTCAATTTATTTGTTTGGAAAAATGGTAACAAAAAAATATTAGAATGATTATAAAAATAAATATCATTTTCCAATGAAACTGCTTTTAATTTATTTTTCATTAGTTATAAAATGTTTACGTTAATTTGTGAGGATGCTTTGTACTTATGGCCAAGGCTATTTCGTTGAAGCGCGTTGAGTCGTTTGGAAGAATCGTTAATATTTCGCGAACATTGACCTCGAGTGATGCAAGGAAACACACAAAGCAGCCGTTATGCTCTACTTTCTTGTAATTTTGCAATATCCGTGTTAATGGAAATTTGGTCGAGAGTGGCACAATCGGTTCCTTTTAGCTATTCCCTGTTGTAAGAGCACATAATGATAAGATCACGGTCATAACTATCCGTAAAAGGAAGCAGAGGGAACCAAACACACAACTATTTCTGTCTCACTCTATCTTATCTAAAATGCACCCTAATGCGTGTTCCAGTGAAACCTAAAGAACCTCAACTGGAATACGGGGGGACCATTTTGGGCGCCACCCTAATGCTGCAGGAGGGGCAGGAAATAATGATTTCCTGCATTTCAAAATACGGAAATCCACCCGCCGTTATCAAATGGTAAGCTTGACATTTTGTCCTTAAACATTCGAACAATACATATTGCGTCGCGATAAAATTATGTTGATAACGTGAAAATAAAATGTACAAGAAAAAAAGAGATAATTTAAAAATTTAAAAAGAATTTAAAAACTGTAAGATAGTGGTAGGAATGTACAGTCAACATTTTATCGGAATGTCTGACATCGATTTAACGCAATATAAAATAAACATAGATAAACACCTAAAGCATTTATCTCTTTTTGAATTTACCTCGATAATAAGAAAAAATTGTACGCGTGATTATTTCTCACTAAGAAGTGTTCTAACGATAATGACGCCGATAAAAAGGATGATAATAAAAAAAATCGTAGAAAAAAAATGTTAAAAGGTTTAGTATTTATATCAGATAATTATGGATGGGCCCATTTGTCTCAGACGACCTTTTACCTGAGACAGGGCGATTAGAAGTTAAACATTTTTTTTTTACTTTCGGGCACAATCGGATGACTATCGGAATGCTGACCGTGTCTGCTGATCTTGATGGAACAAAATCTTAGTAATGATCTATTAAAAGAATATCCAATAATTTATTTCTTTTTACGAATAAATTCTTGAAAATAAACAGTGGCAAAAAGGTAAAAAAAAAACGTTCTTAAAATATTTTCTATAAATGTGGACTTTTCTGTATATTTTAAACTATTCTCCTAAGGCTGACAATTCATTCTTGGGGATTAAAATATTTGAAAATTCTAGGAATGATTATACAAAATGTATTTATCTTTCTCAAGAATAATGCATCAACAAGAAATTTTACTCATAAATCTTATTCTTGAAGATATATACATTACCTGACGTCGAACATCAGGGTATCAATCCTAGAGCAATTCTCGAATATTTACTGATAGTATAGCTCTTTTGTGATTGAACTGATCGCTAGGAGGTCCAAGATAACAGTTTCGAATTGCGTTTGATGATGCAGCGACGCCTCGTCAGCAGACTAAGTAGCGCGCTTTATGTACATTCCTACGTTACGTGCCTGCACTTGTTTTCTTACCTCTCAGAAAATACGGCCGTTTTCAAACATCACAGTGGAACATCACGGTGGTTCATACGCTGCCCGCTGATCCGAGAGCTGGTCTGGTGCAAGAAGCCGTGACGTTATGTTTATGCAGGGAGGGCCACGCGGAGGGATCGTCGTTTTGGTTTACGGTTCGCTGAATTTAGCCGCGCCTTATCTATGTTCTTATGCGATGTAAAACATCTGTTCCTCAGGATGGCACGCGCTTCTTTTGGAAGCTTATGCCCCGATCGTTCCCAGCGGGAGAGAGCGAGAGGCAAGAAACCAGCGGGTGTAATTTAAATCTTGAACGGCATATGTTATGTAGCTCCTTCATGAGGGGGACCCATTGATGAATGGGTCTTTTGAGAAAAGCTAAGTTTCCGATGCGAGGGCTTGGTCGTTATCCCGTCTCATTGTGTGTAACTTCTTGAAACACATGTAAATAACGTCTGAAAGCCGTTCTAATCTCTCATAAACCTCTTCTTTGTACGTCTCTTAAACTTTTGTGACGGGTGGGTCCGATTGTAATTTAGCTTCTTTATTTTACTGCGTTGGAGTTACGACCTTTTACTTTTGCACATTTATGTGGAAGACATACAGCGACGATCGAATTGTACTTCGGGAGAGCAGCTCGTAACATTTATGTTCCCACGCATTTATTTTAGGGTCACGGTACTAATGAAGAATTTTCGGTCCGATGGGACTCGTCTGAAACAATATCAGCCGCGCATTCTTTTACGACCGATAATAGCCACGCGGTTTAATGATCCCTGCCCGGTTTTCTTTTTCTTCGCGTTGCGGACACGGCCATGTCGAGTATAATTATGTAGATTATAGCCATAGAAACCGAGAAACTGGCCGCAAGCGTAGCCCCGTCAGCCATCACTGCCGCGCCTGTGAATCACACTAGAAAAGGGTACAGACCTTCTCGACGGCACTCTTCTTTTTTTATGGGAAGAAGGCCGGCCCATTTAACGGAAACTGATGGATTTATGTGAACCACTCGCGGAAACGGTCCTGCATTTGGAATCATATTGTCCTGGATTAATCGTAAGCATCCAGCTTCCGTTTACGCGCCTTCATAACATATCGAATATGGAACGAAGAAAAAAAATGGAGACCTCCAAATACATTGGCAAATATAATTGAAAAAGATATTTTTCAAATAAAAATTTCTCACAATTTTAAAAGATAGAACGTATATGTAACAATCCTTTAAAATATCGATATTTTTTTTTTAGAAGACAATATTTTTTTTAATCATTCTTGTATATTGAAATATTAAAATCATTTAAAATATTTCATATTTTATTCTGATATATATTTTGACATAAAATATGAAACACTTCGTAAAACATTTATTTATTAAAAAATATAAAAAAATTGAATTATATAAAAAGAGATATGATTCCATTAAAAAAATATATATACAATTTATATATAATTTATATAATTAATATTTTTTGAATGGAATTATATCTCTTTATATAATTCAATGTTATATTATTTATAAGCTCATTTCATGCTTAAAACTAATAAATTTAGATATTGGACTCTCTTTTGATTTTTTTTAACTTGAATCAATTTTTTAAGCAAAAGTGGAAATTATTATTTGTGTCAAATTTCCGTTGTGAGAACTATAACTATATCTTTAGAATATAACTAATCTTTAAATTATAGTCTGCTGCTTAAAATTAAATGAAGTGTTAAGCTGTCTGATACTTAACAATTTGCCCACAAATTTGTCCGGCAGGTTCATAGGGAACAAGGAGGAGAAATCTTACACGTCGCAAAGCAACGCAACGGAGGTAGATAATCCGAAAACCTGGGCGGCTCATAGTTTTCTACGGGTGCGTGGTCGAAGGGAGAATCACGGTCTGCCGATCCGATGTGTGGCCATGCATCCGACGAGCTTAACACCGATGAGCACAGAGACGCGACTGGATGTTCATTGTACGTAAAATCTGTATAGAGCTATGGAACAACCAAAAATTAAATATTATATATAAAATTAAATATTATATATAAAATTAAGTATTTATCAATATTCTCAAATATCAAACGATAATTAAAGAAATTTATTAAAAAATTATTAAAATAATATTTCTAATAATATTTCTTTTGAAATAAAAATTAAAATTCATTTTGTTCTTGTAATTGTTCTGCAACTTGACAAATTTATCTTTGCGCATCGTCTTAATATATTTAAAAAAGTAGATGTTACGTGTGTTAAAAAGTTTTTTTTTTAATAATAATTATTATTTATTATTATTATTATTGTATATTATATTATTATTAAACTAGATATATGAGGAGCAGATTTTCAAAATGCGTTTTGTCCAAATTTCATTTTTTTAGTTAGAAATGATGTAATATTCAGTATTGAAAGATTTACACGTATATTATAAGCTACTTTGAGATGTTCAGAAAGTATTTTTTCATTAATTTATATGCTGAAAAAAACATAAACATTTCGAAATGCAATGTGTTTTTTAATTATAGACAAACAAAATGCCTTTGTTTAATATTTTTAGTAATTGTTAGCAATTTTGTTTCATATTCCATATCCTACTGATTGACATATCATTATTTTCTGTAAAATATGTAATTTTTTTGAATCCATAGTTTCTTTATTTTTCATTTTCTGAAAATGACAAATTTTGGACAAAACGCATTTTGAAAGTTTGCTTCTCATCTTTATTATTTTTTAAAATACTTTCTAAATAATTTTCATTACTGTGACGAATCTAAAATGACTTGAGGACAAGCGGTTCGTTTGTGCTCCTAAGCTGGACAAAGCAAAGTCAACACGTGCATAACAGCAGTGCTTTGCGGTTTCAGATTCGCCGGAAGTGCGACTCGAGATGGGTCCGCAGCCGCTCATGGCCGCTCCGGAGGATTCGGTGAGTTTCTTGAACCTGAAGTGCCTGGCGGATGCTAATCCAGTCCCAAGTATCAAGTGGTTCAAAGACTCGGTACCGCTCGACCGATTGTTAATTGACGCCACATCTTCGTCGTCACCATCGCTAACACAAGGCAAAACGACAGAGCTGAACGACACTATGTGGAGTGCCAAATTGCACTTCGAGCCGGTCACAAGGAATGACGCCGGCTTGTACTCATGCAAGGCGACGAACAACGTCGGTGAAAGCGCTCCCGCGAGTTACAGGCTCGATGTGCAATGTTCGTAGAATTACATTATGTATCTCGCTCCGATATACTTTGCCATTTTCCTTTCCCTGCTACCTTTCTCCTTCGTAACTATTTAAAAGCAATCTACGCATCGCTTAATGCCTTTCCTCAGAATGACAAGGTTGTTCTCTTCCTTATAAAATTGCGTCACATATAAAATTTTTTATGTACAATAAGATTATGCATCGTGCTACTGTGAAAGTTGTAATTCTTAAATGCTTAACTCTTTTCTCCTGCATAAAAGTTTCAACGTAATTTAAACCGTTTTCCTTTATATAATATTGTTTTATTTATTTATTCGATGTAAAAAGAACGTTTATTCCACTTGACTAGCGGATACAAGATAAAAAACATGCGTATTTCTTAGATGGACCGAAGGAGAAGAGCAAAGACGAAAACATTACGTCCATGAACGTGGAAGATATGGCGTTGCTGGGTTCCGCTATGGCCCCCTTTGAGTGCTCCGAATTCGAAGCTAATCCGTCCCCTCAATATAGATGGGTGCATCTTCGCGGTAGCTTGACGGAGCCGATCGAGAATCGCGTACAGAACAAGGGCGGTGGTCGACGCCTCCACCTCGAAAACATCATGTGGTCCGACGAGGGAGAATACCGTTGCATTGCCTTCAACACAATCAACGGTGTTAAAAGAGAGACTTCCAGTAACATACGCTATGTGCTACACGTAACTGGACCGCCGGAGATCCAGGTCAAACCATTGCTAGGCGAAAATCTCTTAGAATCCGTTGGATGGACCGGAGAACCCGTGCACAGGCTCAAATTCCGATTTTGCTCGCGACCGCCACCGAAACTGGTCGCTTGGCAGTGGGGCAGTTCTCATCTTCGAGCCGGTAAATGTCATTTTGATGTTCAACTACGTGATTTTGCTCAACCACAATTCAAAACAGTCTCAGTTCGATTCTTATTTATATCGAATTCGTTCACTTGCTTTACATTAGATCAATGCAATACTAAAAGCTATTTTGCATAAAATTAGCAAAGTTAGATGTAAAAGTATATATATTTTGAACGATTAATCTATTAATGATATTGTCACGTTATTTAACAAAATATATCATTTCATTGTCAAAGTTGATTATATTGTATCAGATATTTTATATAAAGCAGCTTTTAATATACATTGATCCAGTGTAGTGCGAGTGATCGAATTCACCATTAAATAAGTCTTTTCGATTCCGTAAAACAGACTATTCTTGGAAATATTGAATTAATACTAACAATTATAGAAATTATGCAGTTCTATTCATACTTTTAGAAAATAGAATTCCAATAATAATCAGGCTAGATAAATTTAAATTATACAGTTCAACTGCACGAGAATTTAATTTTGATGATCATAACAGATGACATAATTTTGATGATCGAGTCAAGTCGCTAATAAATCGTGTTTACCTTGCTTGTTTTTTACTTAATCCTTTGAATTTTTAACAGGAGAGAGCATTAATCCAAAATATGATGCTCTACCATTGGAACCCATCATCGAGATTAAAATGGTGACCAACTGTTACTGGGCCAAGCTGGAAATCAAGGATTTGCGAAAGGAGGACGCTCGGATATACATTTTGTTAGTGGAGAGTGAGAAGGGTCAGGACTCAATGAACATCAAATTGATAGTGAGAGACCCCACGGAGATGCGCGTAATAGCCGCAGCCGTAGCAGTCGGCCTGTTATTTCTGTTACTGCTGATCTCCATCAGCGTGTACTCGCTGCTGAGGATGCGTCGCGGACGATACCGACAGAAGGTGGAGGAGGAGGGCAGCATCGCGGCAGATGCACTTTATAGTAACGGTGCATCGATGGATCAACAAAAGTCCATCAATTCGTCTCACGCAAAGACCTTCGCAAGAAAGTCTAGCTTAGATGGCAGCCAGGGCGTGTATGATTACAGTCGCATCGCGAAGCAGACGCGTGCCATGAGCCCGGAAGCGCTGAAGCTCAGAAGAGCGCCGGCAGTCTTACAACCGCCCACCATAGTGTAAAATATATGGATCTCCATCTCTTTCATTGATACCGAGTCCCCTCTCCTCATCGTCGAATCCTATTCCTTTCAATAACAATAAGATCTATCTTTTGTTGTGTTTTCACATATCCCTTTCCATCACATCAATCTCTTATCAATTTATTTCCTTACAACATTTTTTCTTAGATATTTTTATAAAAACCAGATATTTTTTAATTATTTTAATGACGTGATACACAATGTGTATATTTGTATCGAATGTTATAGTCTGATATTTATATCGAGAACACTCCTCGCGAGATTATTGACTGTTGTTGCGTATCTTTGTAACGTTAAACAATTAATTTTTTCTTAAATTTATTTATTATACCATATATATTGTTCGTTGTATTTTACCACAGTAAGTAAAACTACAATAACAATCTACCCATTCAAAATGTAGGCACGTTGTGATAAATATGAAGAACTCGCGTACCGGTGCAAAGTATAGTCCGCATCATCGGAGCGGAACGAAGCGTAACTTTAATAGCGGTCGCATCTCAGCGATTTTAATGGCGGTTGCACGACGAGGCGGGATCAGTGCAAAACTGGACCTCACGGAAACTGTTATGTTCCCGATTTTGATATTTCGACCAACAACTTTAATGTGGAAGAAATTCTATGACTGAAACGAGCCCCTTGTTTCGAGAATAGTGCAAAATATTATTTCAACTTTGTATGTGTTCGAAATAAATGACTCAAATAGAGAATAAGTATTTTTTGCAGCAATCATCATTCATTATACAAAAATAAATTAGACAAAACGTATTATTAAATAGTATTAAATATATACATATACATATATATATGTATATATATATATAATATAGAATAAAATATAGAATATATAATAAAATAGTATAGTTAGAGTAAATAGAAAAGGAACAATCTTTCTACTTATTGTTGCTGCATATCGCCTTCTTGTTGATCCTGTTTCAAAACAGCTGTATGCATGGCTTTCAGAAATTTGGATAGTACAGTTTTGTTCGTGGATGTGTAAAGGGCATGCGCCAAAAATGGTATTTTTCTTAAAGTACGGCCAGTTAAGCCTTCGCTCTCACGGCTAATTTCCAACAATTTCAAACTATTCTTAGTGTCTGCATATTCTGCGTAACCAAGTACCTTTAATTGCGATATGTCGTGTATCTCTTCATTTTCCAAGATTCCAGTCTGGAACATGTGTATAAAATAATATATATAGCAATATTAGCTAAAGAATCTTCTTAATACTTGAATAAATATTTTAATAATATGTCTCATATAAAAAATTATTATATAAATGAAATCTGCTAAAATAAAATATGTATTATTAATTCTGTCATTATCAGTGGTGGATTAATACGTTTTTGCACTCTAAGCTGTACCCCTTTAAGACATTTGGCATCCCTTTCAGACAAATGAACAAAAAAAGTTGACTACTGTCGAAAAGTATCACTTTTCCACTAAAATATCAAGATTTTTATATGTCAATGTACTACTTCAAGGTACTACATTGATGATGATTGCCACAACTGATAATCCTGTACAAATATAAAATTTACTTTAATTTTGATGTTTAAAAGGATGATGCTTCTAGACCTGGGCCTCGTGAGCCTCTTGTCTAAATCTGTTACTGATCATTATAGTTAGTATATATATTATCATATTATATTTTGAATTAAAAACACATACCCTCATTAATTCCTTTAGGCATGAATGATAAATATTGTAAATAGCGATTTCAGATGGATATCCGAGATACTGCTTTATGTCCGCTCGATCGATAAACGCAAGATCTATAGCTTCTGTCATATTGCTCGTCGTCAAAATTAAAACGTTCGGATATCGTTTGATTTGATCCAACTGTGTGAGTAATGCGTTCACAACACGTATGGAGTCAGATGGTTCAGTCCCGTTGCTGCATAATTTACGTGCATGCGCTAACGATTCTATCTCATCAATCAAAATACATATCAGTGCTCTTTCATCTTGGACCAAATTCTTTATTTCATCGAACAACTTCATAACAAGTTTTCCACTCTGCAACAAAACATATAACATCAATTTTTATATCAAATGATATAATATATGAATTTTGTTACTTCTCTAAATGTGAACGCGTTATTAATATATATATAAACTCTTGAATTCTCTTGAATTTATTTCTACCCCAAATTTTAATCCTACATTTTTCTTCTAAAACCAGATAAGAATAAATAATAACCAAATACATACCTCTGAAAACCATTTTGAAAATAAGCTGTGACTATTAATCTCTATAAATTTTCCATGAGTAAAGCGAGCTCCCATGCGAATGACAGCTTTTTGTGCCAGAGCTTTGCACATACTGGTTTTGCCTGTACCTGGAGGACCATGTAACAATATCACTTTATTCCAGCTTATAATGTTAGAATTAACAGCATGATCCGAAAATAACATTGTAGTCTCCACAAAACGTAATAACTAAAAAAAATGAAAATAAAATTAAAGAATCATGTGATACAAAATTGTATAAAATATACTGCAAGTACCTGCAATGATACAAAAAAAATCATTTTATAAATTACTTCTACTAAATTTACTAACATTATTCTTTATGTCACAATCGTAATATAGATTTTCCCACATGTAGTGAAATTCCTGTGCAGGTAAGAGCCAGTGAGATGCAACTGGCAATTCATCAGAATCACATTGCATTGTTTCTATGGCAGCATCTTCCTGTGTCAATCTATAGATGTAATACTTAATTATTGCTCCTTCAATTTTAACCTTTCCTCTCTAAAATAAACATGAGCATATATATAATATAAATGCAAAATTCCTCTGCAGTAAATTAATATGAAAATTGATAATACCTCCATAAAATTAGACGAGCATATCATAGATTCAACATGATCTCTAATAACTGTATTGTGAGAATCTTTACTAGACACAACGACATCGAGAGAAATTTCATCCAACAATTGTAATTCTGCATTTACTGCTTGTTCAATTATGGTTTTTGATAAAATACTGAAACAATAGGACAAAAGCAAATCACTTAGTTTTTATTCACACATAATTAGAGTAAAATAGAAATCTCTTGAAATTGATCTCAAATGTGATTAAGTACAGATTTAAGTATTACTGAACTGTTTATAAATCAATAAATATCTTTATATCAATATTATATATTATTCTAATAAAATTATTTCAATAGCTTATGTATGAATCCATTTTTCAGTCTTTATTTTAAAGCGCAATTCATATGTCTTTCAATGTTCATCTTTCTTTCATCTATTTTCATAGAAATTATTTGATAAATAAATAATTTAATGAAGTTTATGATCAATATCATTTAATATTTAATATATAATAAATTACATATCATTTTGCAAAAAAGAATTAATTAATCCTTCTAACCTCTTTTAAGGTTAACATAAATAATAGTAATAAATTAGACAGATCTAACTGAAAATCAAACAAACATATTCATAATCTTCATGACAGAATATCAACAAACAATGAAGTAAACAACCTGCTAGCATGTTGACACACTTCTACATATAACACGTTATCCTCATCCATCTCTAATGTAAATATGAATCTGACAACGTAGAACAATTTATAATTTATATGAAACAAAATTCAAAGCAACCACTGTTATCACATGACACATATGAAATTTCGATCACGTGCTTTTTTCTATTGAGAAACGCGTTCTGCTTTCTAGTTTCTTGGTCCTTTGTGTCGATTTTGCTTTGTTCCGACTCGTGCCGGATTGCTTGGATTCAAAATTCGAAGTCGTTGAGCCATAAAGTGAAAAAACCTAGAAATCGACAAAATGTCCAGCAGATTCTAAAGTGTTCTAGAGTGCGCAATCATCGAGATGCCTTATCTGTTGCAGGTAATTCCGAGAGTTGCTAGAAAAATCCCGTTGCTTTCTAGATTGTTCCAGAATTGCCAGATCATTCTTATAATAGGCTTTATTGATTTCATACTTTATAGAGTAATCGATTTCAGTCAACTCTTGAGTCTCATAAAGATCATGAAAAATCTCGGCTGGATCGAGTTGTATAAATACGAATAAATAATTCTTTATATAAATACGAATGTATTTTATATACATACGTTTCTTTTCAAGAACAGGGACCTTGATCTGTTTTTTTTTTTTTTTTTGCTGAACTAATTAACATTTTTGGAACTTAAAATAAAATAGGTATATATTTAATATTTAGGGAAAGTGAAAAGAAAATTCTAGTAACTGGCAGTCTA
>Ga0157363_1006026_pt1 | contig 11381 bp, 4 predicted proteins | sample AttsexASBM1_FD_111477 | JGI IMG/M metagenome (GOLD analysis project Ga0157363, IMG submission 111477) | Fungus gardens microbial communities from leaf cutter ant in Ribeirão Preto, State of São Paulo, Brazil - Atta sexdens ASBM1 | ecosystem: Host-associated > Fungi > Mycelium > Unclassified ...
ATATATATATATATATATATATATATATATATGTTCGAATACTGAATGTCATCTTGAAAACTAGCACGAAAAAATTATTAATTATTATTACTATAACATTAATTTTTTACTGTAATGATTTTCATTTTATTACAACATACAGAATATGCTCTTCTTTAATGATTTCCAAATTTGCAAGGTAATATTCACAAGCAGCTAAGATTTCAAATATTTTTTTCAATCTGTAAAAAAATAAAATAATTTCGATTTTAATTAATTTTATTAAAGATAATTACGAGATTTTGAATTAATTGTTTTATTTGACAAGATTGAAGCATTCCGATCGATCGTGTTATCGAAAATTATATACTGGTCTGACGTGATCGATCAAATTATGTTTTACAATTACTTATAACATTATACTTCGGTCTCAAATGGAAGCATGTTGTAATTAAAAAGTATTTTCTTTCAGGCGATCACGATCCGGATAGACCGTTTCTAGTCGTGCGTACAGATCCAGCGGCCGCGAAGCGCGTTAGAAGACGAGCGATCGAGTGCAGCGGCGCGATAAAAGGTCAATGCTGTAAGCAGAGGTTCTATGTCAGCTTCTCTCAGCTTGGGTGGGACGATTGGATTATCGCTCCTCAGGGGTAAATAATACGAACAGCATAAAATAATTCCTATATAATTACTCGCTTATTCATAATTACAACAACGTAAGTTAGTATTCAAATATATAATTCAAGTTAAATATTCAAATTCAAATTTGACCAATATCTGCACTGAAAAAAATTCACTAAATCTTAATGCATATTTTTTTTAATAATACTGAGTAAACATTTAATACATACAGTATAACTTAATACAGTAAATATATGTTTAAAAAAGATAATAGTTTTTGTATCAAATAAATATATGTTTAAATTTAATAAATATTTATACTTAGAGTTATTCAAATAAATATTTATTAAAATTTAGTAATTTTTTAGTATATAAATTATCTAATTATTCATAAAATGCATATAATAATATATCAATCCTAATGCCAGTAATAATATATTATTAATTGATATATTTCTCTCTCAAAAGAAAAACATTCTAAATTGAAAATTAACGCGATATACGAGTATACGAGTATATTACTGATACGTTAATATGGATTTCCCTGACAGATACTACGCTAATTACTGCAGAGGAGACTGCGCGGCTGGTCATAGAACGCCGGACACGTTTCTCAACTATTACACTCACGTGATTGAGGAATACCGGAAGATGGATCGGCTGGCCGGTATGCAACCATGCTGCGCGCCTCTCAAGTTCTCACCCATGTCGCTCATCTACTACGGTCCGGACTCAAATATAATCAAAAGAGATCTGCCAAAGATGGTAGTGGACGAGTGTGGTTGCCCTTAAAAATGCGACAGGGAGACGACGGAAGAGCACGGTCGAAAAAAATCGTCGTGCTTCTGTCTTGTAAAAAAAAAGACAAAAAAAATGATCGCGGAATCATAAACGCGAGCTCGGACTTGGTCCGACAAATCGGTTCAGAAACCGTCCGAATTCTGCGAGAATTATCTCACATTAGAAAACCGGTAAATCGGAAATCGATCGAGCACTGTGCGAATATTCAAACGCGCGGCGCTCGAACGGTGGTCCGCGCGAGGGTGGTTTCCTGAAAACACCCGAGGGTAGACTGGTATGCAAAGATAGTCAAAAGAACTAGGTAATTTTGCTAGATTATACACCACGTCAATGCGATTGCGTTTCGAGCGTAATTCGCGTGAGGTGATAAAGTAAAAATTGGCCTTTCTATATATATATACAAAATATAGAATGGTCGAATACGTAGAGTAGACCTTATCGGTTGATAATTTGTAAAAAAAAAAGAGAAGAAAAGAGACACGGCGTTTCGATTTCAAAGCGTCGTTTACAATATGCATATATAATATATTTATCTATATCTCTCCGGTTTATTTGTACGTGATCGTAAAAGGCAGAAAGGAGATACGCGAGAAAGTATTCAGAGTCGGTATTCTTATCCAAGAGCTTAGTTTCTTTATTAGTTGCGCGATGAGAATGAGAGAATAATTAGAGAATAGGAGAAAGAGAGTGAGTGAGTGAGAATAAGAGAATAATTAAAACGATTGAAAGTAAAAGACGTGACTTTTACGATTATACATATATATATATATAAGATGTATATATTATATAAATATAAATATATATATATATATATATATATATATACATTCTCGGACACATACATACACATGACGTGATTCAACCGAAGTATAGAAATATCGCGTACGGGCGCGCGCGCGCATTAAGTATAAAGACGAGAAAGAAACTCAATCTCTCTAATTGCCTTGTTTTTTATGCAAAAACTTAGTACTGAAAATAACGATTTAAAAAGTAAATAAAAATGCTATTTAAAAGTCTAAAAATATACATATATATATTATAAATATATAATACACACGTACGCACGCACGCATACGCAGCCATATACACCGACACACTTATACGCAAGTACACATAAATCCAGTGTGCCGGGATCGGGGATTGGAAACGAGAGATGGGTGAGATGAAAAGTACTCAAAGTTCAAAAGAAGCTAAAGAGAAAAGTTATAATATTATTATTAATTATATTAGTAAGCATAAGGTTTGGCCGTAGGACTATGATCGGTTACGAGGTGTTGCGAGCGTGCGTATATTTCGACGATTTTTACAAACACCGACAATTCGATGTAATTCGTAAAACGCAAAAATATATGACAATATTCGGTGCGCGCGATCGAAAAAAGAGATTCTACTACACTCGCGCGCCCGATCTCATGCCGTAATGTTAAGAACATTTTGCAATTTTCCTTAATCTGAATGAAAAAAAAATTGTATTGTTGCTACTGAGAATCAACTCGCGAAAGTCTACTGGAATGTACGCCGAAAATGTGTCTAATTGCGAGCTGCTCTTTGGAGTGGAATCTCTAAAAAATGAAAATTGAGCCAGCTCTTGAAAAAGAATGGCTCAATTTTTAAAAGTGACAATTCACTCTGAGTCCTATCTTCACACTATATGGTTATCTAAAAATTATCAAAAAATTCATAAATGAATTTCATTGATGAATCTCAGTAACCTTTAATCTTTAGGTAATCATATATCGTGAAAACGAACCTAAATTTTAGATAATTTCTAATGGCAAAATTGTCGAGAATTAGAAAATGATTTAGGAACTGGAAATTATGGGAAGAGAAAAAGTGAAAAATGTGCATGATGATCGTAATTGCGGGAAAACAATAACGCGACAATAAATGAGAGAAAGATGCCTTGAACATGAGATGACAATTTCCGGATAGTGGCACGTATTTTCTTTCCAAAGCAGTTCATTGAATGCATCTCAAGACGAGATATATCTATGTGATTTATTGTTCCAAAGCGACGCGCGCGATTAAAGAAAAAAAAAAAACTTAAAGATGTAAATTTTTTTCGTGGGAATGTCACGTTTCGACCCACGCAGCCTTACTGGGCCTTATTAAGGTATCGTCGTACTATTACTAAATTATTATCAAAGTAAAGCTTAATTAAGTAATGAAACAACAACGGCGAATGTGGTGTGAACAGGATAACGTAATATTGTATTTATTTGATTGATAATGTAAAGTAAATTGCGATGGATGAAGAACGGTGTGATTAATGGATCATAGAAAAATTCGTGGTGAAGAAGAGAAAGATGCGAAGATGTAATCTAACCGCGAAAGAGTTCGGAAGTAGAAAATTAGAATCGAGTTGCCGAATTGTCCATTTTCTTGGTACGATTTTGACTGATCTTTCTTTTTTTCAAATTGTTAGAGCGTGGGCAATGGAGTATGCACGTGCGAGAAAAGATTAATTAAAAAGTATGTATGTGTTGAGAGGAAAAATTACACAAGAAGAACGATTTTGTTGGAGTATCTAAAAATTTAGCTAAATACAGATCTGAAAGTAATTTTATTGAATTATCAAAATAATTCCATATGGCACGGAAGCTTGCAGCAACACTGTAATATTGCTGGAATAATCTGTGCTGTATGGGATTATGTAGAATCTTCAAGCTAGTTGCTGGAATGTCAAAATGTTTACAGCAATGTTCATCACGCTCGAGTTTTCTACTTAATTATTTTGATCCACAAAATTGTTTTCAGATCTACATCTGGCTAAACTTTTAGATACTTCAACAAAATCGTTCTTTCAATGGATAAATATGACTAGAGACATTCCGCCGTTCAGCTAGAAAAAAGAAGAACTATACTTGCGTCCATGGTACAGTTTACGAATGACTTTAAGCAAGCGTATTTCTAGCACTGTTAAGGAACATTTCTTCGAATTCCTCTACTTCTTCATCTTCTACTATTATACTACTATTACTTCTTTTTTCTACTTAATTCCTTTTGAAGGAAAAAGCTATAAGTGCGTACAAGTCTCGATAAAGAAAAAAAAAGCCTTTAACAAGCTCAAGGAGTGCGTTTACGACTATTGTACCGATCGTAATGTATAAAAAATGAAAAAAAGATAATGACGGCGGTGATAAAAATGATGATAAAAATAATAATAATGACAACAATAATATTAGTAATAACAGTAATAATAATATTAATAATAATGATGGTGGTAATATTAATAATAATAATGGCAACAACAATGATAATAATAATAACAATAATATTAATATTATTAATGATTATAATGGTAAAATATAATATTACTACAAATATTACCAATAATAACAAAATAACAACAGCAACAACAATAACAGTACTAATAATATTTATTAATAATTAACAGTTAATACATAACAAAAATAATAATAAGAAGAACAATAATATATTAATAATGCTAATAATAATAATCATAATAGAGTACCGATAATATAATACTGAAGATATTGATAATATTCATATTAATACTTTAATGACACAAAAGGTAATATTAATAATAATATGCTATAAGATAAACGGAGCGCAGGCATCAAGGCTGAGGGTCGACGAAAGTCTATCCTCTTTAATTTAAGAACAAATTCCAAAGGAAGTGAGAGGTATTCGACGCTTTGAGTCACTGACTATGTTTACACGGACACCCTTAATCGAATTTGATAACATCCGTAGTTAGAAACTGGCCAATCACAGTCATTCCATTCTTCAGAGGAATCGCTACGATTAACAAATTTTATAACTATGAATATTATTAAGAGTATCGTGTAAACGTAATCACTTTGTGATTGTTGGAGACGCTGATCTCGTCGACCGATCCGATGGGCGACGATACGTCACCTTCTCGACCCAGTGAACATAAATTTAAATACGAAAAAAAAAAAAAAAATGAAAAGAAGAAGAAAAAGGAGAAAATCAAATTCATAATTCCTCTCGTATTATCGTTCCTGACTTTATATAGAATTGCTTACGTGTTACTTGCGCGAGAATAATAAACGAAAAGTCACTATCTCAGTATTCGAGTAGATTAACCCACTAACTAATTAATTAATTAACTTAAAGAAAAAGAAAAAACGGAAAAAAACGTCTTTTTTATCTCTCTCTTCCAGTAATTATCCGCTAACTTGGAAGGTGCGATGGTCGCCGCTCTGGATGCGTGCGATGCCGCGGAAAATACACACGACGCGATTGACACTCTATTGCACTGACTTCCGCGAGAAGGGAAGGATTTTTGAAGAGTTTTTCGAGCTTCGAGAAGATGCGATCTGTGCTACGATTGCGTCCGCTTGGTGGAACGAGACTTCCCATCATCGAGGAATGCCGCGCATTATCAAATATCAACTAGGTATCGCGCGCGCGCGTGCTATCACACTTATCGGCTTTGGAAATCCCGATTCTAGACTGACGGAGACGCATTTCGGATGAGTTCTCCCCTCACAAATCCAATCGACGCTCAAAACGATGTAGGGAAAAAAAAAATGTTTTACAAGTGTTTGCGAGGAAAGATAATAAATGCGCAATTAGCGAATAAATTCAAGCAAGTGCCCTTGCACTTAAATGCCTTTTAGCGAATTCTCGTCACGGAGCCTGTGTATCGAGTCGCGTATTTTTGCGTTTAGCAAGTAGTAATAGTGAGTTTCGAGAAGTACTGATATATTTATTAGCGCGCAGGTGTTATTAGCGTACACGCGTCATGTTCATCTAACGATACAATTTCGTAGTGCAGGTAAAAGTGCCTTATAACGGTCCTCCACGAATACGAAGCGAATTCGTTACGCGAATTTTCTCCGGCCGCTGACCAACGAGCGAATTATTTTTGCGAGAGGATCATCCGAAATCTGCGCAAAATTTGTCTGCGATTAAAGATAGAATAACAAGTCTAAATCGGTTTCCCGAAGTCGATCGGAAAGAAAGAAGATTTCGCGTGATAGTTAGAAGCGATTTTGAGTACTGAACGAGATACAAAAGTCGATGGAAAAACGATTGCGCGTGCGTATGTGTATGCGTGTTTTGTGTGCGTGTGCGTGATAAAAAAAAATAGAGAGAGATAGATAGTGAAGGGAAAGGAAAGAAAGAATGCGAAAGAAGTTTATTGTGTGTCCTGCAATATAAATTTAAAAAACGCAATCGGAAATTCTACACACCCTGTAATATATATTCCGATATAATTATACAAGTATAATAATTTAAAATAATCCTTGCAATTATACATAATAAGTTTCGAAAATAAGCACTTTGTCTTGAAATTCGGAAAAACTAGTAAATTGGAAGAAAATCGCCATTTGCTCGAAATTGTAGACTCTAAAAAGTATAAAAAATATTTCTTTTAAATTGCTACATTCAACAATTCAAGGATGGTTTTAGTTTCAAAAATCTAATCAATAATTATACATGTATTATTTAATAAATATACAGCTAGACTTGTGATTCTCTAAGAGTCGAGTACGCGAAATACTTTTAATTGTATATAACTTTAGTTTATGAAAAAAGAAAGGAGATAATGGGAGAGGAAAGAGAGAGCGAGCGAGAGAAATGGAGCGAAAGAGAAAGCGAAATGTAGTGAAGATTATCCCGCTAGGATAAACAATGTCGAAAGTGAGTGATATTAAAAGAAAAATCACGTTCTCTCATCTTCTCGAGTTCTCAGTTTCGGCACGGCGTCAGCCGGGGAGAAAAAAACAAAAAGAGAGAAACAAAAAATGTATGTCGATGATTTTTTCGCGTTCGGCGAAGATTCCTTCTTTCTTCCCGTCGCATTTGCTGCAGGGTCAACGCGTCCGTTGCGAGATATTAATTATATATTTCAAAGATGGATGCAATTCCGAAATAAAAACCCCTTAAATATGTCAGATAATTGCAAGTTATTATTTTCTACAAAAAAAAATACTGATTCCTTTCAAATTATATCCTTTTTTCTCAATAAGTTTTCACTAACTTAATTTTTTATTTTATATCAGAGAGAGAAAGAGAAAGAAAAAGAGAGAATCACTAGAAACGTAAGTACCCTTTAAAACTTTTAAAGAAAATCTCATTCTAAAATTCTTCCTCTTAAAATCTCCTTTAAAAATCTTACTCTTAAAAAATGAAAATTGAGCCATTCTTTTTTTTTTTTCTTATTTTTGCACTCTTTAGAAAAAAAAATTAGAAGTAAATATATATTTTTCAATTTGTTTCAAAGGTCTTTACATTATGATTTTTCTCAATTGAAATATATATTATAATTTAAACATACTGATTTTTAATTTAAGAATGGAAACCAATTCTTGCAAAATTATTTTGTTTTCGTATTTAATTATTATTGATATTTGTCAAACTAGTCTTGCTCAGATAGATACATAATTACTCGTTGGAAATAATAAAAAATTTCAGCTATTAAACAAAACCAAGATAATTTTACTGTGATTTCCTCAAGATTTTTTTCAAAATATATTGACAATTTTATTCGCCGAAGCCGAACACATGCATTTCTTGATAGCGATACATACATTTTTTCACATTCATGTTTTTTTTTAGTTAACATTTTACGCACTTGTGAAGTTACATGCAAAAAATACACGCGCTGGATTTTTGAAACGCAGTAAATCTCACGAAAAATCGATGTAAAGAAACGAAAACTGATTTGCGTTTCTAATTAAAATTAAAATAAAAAATGTTTTAAGACTCACCAAGCGATGAGTAACAACGATGTCTTTTATGTTCCCTCCTTCTGCTCTTCCTTTTACTTTTGCTGCTGTTGGCTATTCTGCTTCCTCATCTTTGATTATTTTTGAATGTCTCACACAACATCACTCGATCCGCGAAACCGACACCACAAAAGCGCAATTTCTCACAGCATGTTCCTTACGCATATGACACATAAATTATTAATTATCATATCGCGAAAAAAGGAAAACTCTTATAAAACAAAAGAACCACGCGCAAAATTTATAATCCAGTCAATATTTGCGAGTTCCTAATTAGCACAGTAGTTCAAATAATCAATTTCGAAGACGAAAAGGTTTCCAAAAGAGAGAAACGAAATTTGCGCGTTTGATGACATATTTGTTCACATTGCTTGAAATTCCTAAAAGTTCTTACATTTCAAACGAGATAAATACATATAAGTATATATTTGGGCATAAGAGAGAGAGAGAGAGAGAGAGAGAGAGAGAGAGAGAGAGAGAAGGAAGAGAGAAAACGAAGATTCGAGTGCTAAAAGTGCAAGCAACGCGAACAAATTTTGTACTCATCAACTACGCCGAAATATCAGTTTAACAATGAAAAGCTATCATTAATATAATAATCAATTGCAGGAAGTAATAAATCGCGTAATAGCTGATTATCCGCTGATCTAATTACTAAAAATTGTGTATCTCTCAATACCTATCACGGTCGCGTCTCGAAGAGTAATATGCAGTAATACGATGCCACGGCCGCTCAAGCCGATGATCTCGCGTGAACGATAAACAGCTCGGATAAACAAAGCGCGTCGTGCGTCGTAAGAAAACAATGAGCGTTAATGCTTAACCGTCGTTAAGCGTTAACTGTGAAAATTTTCGCGAAATATTTGCGAGATCAATGGCGCATAGAAAAACATAGTGAACCGACCAATCACATCTAAGATTTTGAAACAGCTTTACGTGTTTGACTATCTTCAACTGCGATTGACCGATTCGCTTATTATCACTCGAATCTTGCATTTTTTTCAAAAATAAAATGCGCCATTTGAAATATTCCATTTCTCGAATTATTTGATAAACGTGCGATGTATCTCTCTTCTCGATGCAAACATGAAACGAACTGTAACGAAAATTACGAGAAGCTCGAGGTGCAATTATGAGAGATAATTCGAATGAAAGTAATATTCGATAGAAAAATAATTATCAAGCACAACGATGAAGCGGTTATTACTTGTAAGCCATTTTTTTCCCTCCGTTTTGATATTTTGATTTGGTGATTCCTTGATTCGAGTGAAACGCTTATGTTTCAATAAGGACGAGAAGATTCGACGATCCGATTCTAGAAGCTACCGATCCGATTCTAGGAGCTATCGATTGCTGAAGTTGAATATCCAATCCTCAATTAATTATCCGTATAGAATCACGATTCAAGTACTTGTCGCGATCGAGAAATAATATGAAGTTATGCGGAGCGCTTCGCCGTGTTGCCAACCAACTCGAGGTTTCGCGCACGAATGACGACGAATGATGACGCAGTAAACATGGCTCCTCGTACGGCGGGAAAACAAACACCAAGGCTAACCGAATTTAGTTTCTTTTCCCTTCTCTTTTTTCGTCGCTCCATATTCAATCTTGTAAAAATACTCTGCATATTTTGTGTGATAATCATTCGATGAATGATTATTATCGAATACTTTTTGTGTCTACTTTGCTTCGAGAATTATCTGTATCGCAGTTAGCAATTTAATTAAAAATTAAAAATTTGATTAAACTTCATTTCGTTGAATTAAAAATGATTTAAACAGAGATATGGTTATTTAAATCCTAATTCAAATTCGAATAAGTTTTAATATATTTAAAATTATGCTTAAAATTTACAAAAATCGAGGGAATAAAATAGCTACGAACTTGAACGCATAACTTCATTATTGGATAGTTTTATCATTTAATTAATTATGCAATACTGGCAATTATATTTTACTTTATTAAATTTTTTTACTTTAAATAAGAATACATTAATAACTCTTTTTTATTAATATAAACGATGAGTTCTTCATATTCTATGCATTTCTTTTCTTTAAAATACTAGAAGCATGCGATTAAATAATAATCCATACTTTTTTATTTTTTAAATACACAAATTTACAAATATTTTCTAAAGATGTTAAAGTATATGTAAAAATAATTATTTAATAATTTTTGTATATTTGTAAAAGTGATGAAAATTAATCCAGACTCAATGTCGTATGTGATAAAAGATAATAAATCGTATTAAAGGGTTAAAATATACATGTATGCGAAATATTTATATTTACGAGATGTCGGAATACTCTTCTCTGCTCGAAAAAAATCTGAAACATCAAGATGTGAATATTTACATGTTGTGGTATATTTGGCATAAAATAAAAGAAAACCTCTCTCAATATTTATTACTTATTTATCTTTCTTACAGCGAATAAATCGCATTTTACAAACATACTATCGATATTTAACATTTACATTATCCATTTACAGAGATGTAAAATATAAGATATGTACACGCTCCACATCTCGCGCATAATGAATTTCTTTGTACAGCTTTCTCTTTCGTTCCTTCCTCAATTATTAATATTGCATTGCAAAAAAGAAACGTGCTCTTTATTGAGCATGATCAACGATTTTTCACTCCAAGCAGATCAAGCTTTTTCCTCTTGGCGTTCGTTTTCGATGTCAGAGCTGGCAATACACAGCCCTTCGATTCAGGAATCAGAAGCCCTTTGTGCTCCAGCCGTCGAATATATGTGGTGTTTGGTATTACCGAGACGGGTCCGAAGTAACGCAATTCGCGCGGTCGATTTATTTGCAGCTTACTCGCGGCATTCGTATTAACACGACGATCTTCTGACGAATTTTCGCTTTCCATGGCTTCAGATTCCGTATTGTTATTCCGTTTTTCTTTGATCAACGTCATTTGCCATCTAAAAAATGAAATTTAATTTATATTATTATTTAAATACTTAAATTATATTATTAAAATATATTCAAATTATTTGTAATAAAAAGAAAAACATGAAATCTAAATAATAAAAAAATATATATCAAAGAAATCATAACTTTATATTTTTTTATGTATTCTGAAGTTCTGTTAGAGTTTTTACAATATTTAATGATAATACATTATATATATATATATATATATATATATATATATATATATATATATATATATATATATATATATATATTTTTTATAATATTTATTATATAATTTATATATCTTATTTTTATTTTATAATTAAA
>Ga0157363_1006027_pt1 | contig 11381 bp, 5 predicted proteins | sample AttsexASBM1_FD_111477 | JGI IMG/M metagenome (GOLD analysis project Ga0157363, IMG submission 111477) | Fungus gardens microbial communities from leaf cutter ant in Ribeirão Preto, State of São Paulo, Brazil - Atta sexdens ASBM1 | ecosystem: Host-associated > Fungi > Mycelium > Unclassified ...
GCAAATGGCACCTGGTCAATAACACCTTCCTACGATCTTGCGAATGGCCAGCATGTGATCACCGCCATCGCTGGTGACAAAGCGTACAACCTCAGCGGGATAAGCAGCCCATGGATCATCAATATAACTCCAGCTGCAATTGTTTCGGTGCCGTTGAGCATCACCAGTGTTTACGATGATGTGGGGACTAGTACCGGTTATATTGCCAATGGCGGAACCACCGACGACAACCGCCCGACGGTAAATGGAACGGGACCCGCGAACACGTCGATCACTGTATTTATGAACGCTCAGTCTGTTGGTAATGTGATGACCGATTCCAGCGGTGTCTGGCACTATACCCCCTCCGGCAATCTGGCCGATGGTTCTTATGTCTTCAGCGCAGCAATAGTGAGTGGGGGGCAGATCACCCAGTCTGCAGGGAACTGGGGGGTTATTGTGGCGACTGCGGCCCAACCGAGTAATCCTGTTACATCTAATGAAATTAATGAGAACTTTGAAAGCATCAGTCAGATGGACCTGACACCAGTAATGACATCGGGACTTCCGACACTGGATACGAAATATTTCACTGTAAGATCAAGCGATTTACAACAACATCACGGACCGGCTGCACTTGATACAGGAGTCTTTAACGTACAAAGCGGAGTAAAAACACCTACTTTAGGAAACGCACTCACAATAGAGGGGAATCAAGGTATATTGATAGAGCTTAAAAATGGAGTAACTGCTACCTCTTTCTCTGCAAAAATAGGTGATTTACGCGCCACTTCAAATTCCACATCATTGATGGAAATCAACTTCTATAATGATAATAATCAGTGGGTCGGGCAAAACTTAATCAGCAGTTTCTCAGCTTACGATGGTTATTACACTGTAAACCTGACTAGCACTGGTCCTTTCACAAAAGTTCGAGTGAATCTTAGGGCTCAATGGGATAATGATGGTTGGGCATGGCTTGATGATATAAAAATATCAGGCCTTAATAAGTCCGTTACTTCAGCATTTTCTGCTGAAGTAGCTGATTTCGTAACACCAGATGAAACTCCAGTAATTATATTGGATCAGCCTATTAACTACGCGACAATGCCCTTGAGCACTAGCTTAGCAGAGCAACCTGAAATTATTAAAGAATCAACTTTAGCAATACCTGAAAACCCTGATATCGAATCTGAACAATTAACAGAAGAAAATACGCAGGTTCTGAATGGTATCGAAATAACAGAAAACAATATACTTTTGGTAACTGACGACGACCAACATATATATGTTACAGATGTGGATAATTCCCAAAAATTAAATGAGGTGAATTTGAGTGGGCATGGAAAAAATGTTCTTCATATCAATGCGGAAGAAATTCTGGTTCATGGAGAAAAAGACCTGTTCCTGAATGATAGTCAAATCCAGATGATGGTGAAGGGTGATGAAGGCGATATTATAGATCTGGAAAAACTGATGGGTGATAGCAGTCATTTAGAATGGTCAATGCAGAAGCTAGTGAGTGTTGAAGGAGAACAATATCAGCTCTGGCATGATACCAATAACAATGTGGAACTTCTGGTTCAGAATGGCGTAGAGGTTTATATACAGAATCGCGAATAGAAATCTTTGAAATACTAAAAGTGCCTGTACAGGCACTTTTTTTTTAAAATCTTTATAACTTAACAATCGTAAAAAACTCTAAGGCGCTGATGAAATCTGAATCTTGCTCTATTCCCCAATAATATAAAACCCCAAAAATGCTTTGAGAAATCTAATATTCATGACACGAAACATGAATACAACGATTATCAAAAGACAAACATTACCCCGTTCCTTACGATAAGTACACATATAATATGAATTAATGATATAACTGTTGAATTTAGATGATTGATTAAGCTGAAATTCATAAGGGATAATAATTACCAATAAAGCCAATAGAACCTCTCTCAAAAATGGATGGTCAGGATATATATTCCATTCAGATTATGTTATATAATAAATTTCTAGCGTAGTTAACTCTTAACCGATAGTTTGATATTTATACACCAAATAAAAATAATAGAAATTAATCTTCCACGGAGAAAACACCGAACTATTAACTCATCAGCACTAGAGTCAGAGCTCCGACATATCTGACTTCCTGGCCATCGATATATCTAATTTGCCCAAAACTCCATTTTTTCTACTATTAAAAAAGGAAGTAAAATCATATTTTCGAGTATCCAAGTGATGATATAGCAACACATTAATGTTCTGTTGCAAGGGCGCAAAGAACGACGCCGGACAATGCACCAATAAAGGTAGTCCACCAAGGCTGAAAATCCATGCAACCAGGCGGTAATGACAATCATTTCCACAGGCAATCAGCCGGGAGTTCACCAGGCTCGCTGCTCAAAATTATCCAGAATCCATTACTCTGAAGCCCTACTGTTCACGTGTTGGCGCGCAATTAAGCAAACTCCAGCTTCTTGCTGAAAATGCTGAGGCGCTGGTGACTTTCAATTGTTTTTTTTCATCCTTGTTAATGAGATACTTGGCATCTCTGATTGGATAGAGAATATCGCCAGCCTGTATTGGGGTTTCAGAATATACCTCTGCCACCATTTTTAATGGGGGTGCATGTAAGATTAGTCCATAGCCCCCTGTCGTTTTTAGATAAACAGCATCAATAACAAGCCATTCCATAGCTAACCCTTAAGAAAAACCCATCAAATAATAATATAAAGCAATTAAATGCGGAAGATACTATAGTTAAACTTTTGTGGTAGGCTTAAATATAGTTACATTTAATATGAAACGGTGAAACGAGATTGCGACTTGATACAACTAATCATCATATTCTGGTGCGCCCAGCATCATCTGTGCAAACAGTAAATATTACTTTCATACACTTCCTAAACATCTACAACGATTGAACAGCACGTCTCTGCCACGCTCACTAATGATGGTTGCCATTAGTGGCGTGGTCCTTCTGACGTTATTGTTTATTTGTGTAATATAAATACCGTCCACAACGGCATTCAGAGTGAGCGCATATATCTCTCCATTCCTATCCCTCAGCAGCGGATAGCGTGAAATCATGTCTTTGCGTTTTTAAGTGCATAAGTCAGCAGGAACAGATTGTTGTGTTAAGCCGACATGCGAGTACAGTATGTTCTAAGATAATTCACTTTCTAACATCATAGTGCTAATTATCTTTAGCCTACTATGTTACACTCCCCACAAAATAATAGACACATAGTGGCGAATAAGTTGCAGAGAGTCGATATTTACTAAGCTTTAAGAAGATCACGTGAAAAATGATGCACATCGTATTTGAAATTAGTAGCATCTTACATCATCCCATTATTAGCATGAAACAAGACTCCAAATTAAGCCAAGTTTACCCTATCGAATATTTATTGAGAAATCTTATACAATACTTATATTGTAATAAAAAGTTATGCAATGACAGTAGTATTTAACTTTATTGAATCACTTCATCTAAATCAATCAAATCGCGTATACCATCAACCAACGCTTCACACCAAGCGACATAATTGTGACCGCTATGCCATGAATGAAAACTCACTTCATACCCTTTATCTTTTAAGATATTATAAAACTCAAGGTTATTGATATAGTTTCCACCATTGGGCCCAGCAGTTTCGAATTTACCAGCCTGAATCCAGAAGCGAATGGGATATCTAGAGGATTTTGTATATTCCCTAGTTAACCAGCCAGGTGCATCCTCCTTCGGAGCCCACCAGTACGAACCCGATAAACTTATTACATTAGCGAATAAAGAAGGGTACCGCAGCGCTACCCATGAAGCAGCAATCCCGCCAAAACTGGAACCTGCAATTATTGTTTTATCAGGCTCTACAGCAATATTTTTTTGCCGCAACCACGGCAGGAGTTCATGGGCCATAAAATTAGAGAAGGCAATATTGGGCGGAAGTTCTCTACCTCGACGCGTAAGGTCGAGACTATCAATTAAAACTACATTTATTGGGGGGAGTATATGACTGGCAATTAGCTGTTCTATTACATTAGATATATGCCATATTTTCTGGTAAATTTGCCCATCGAAAAGCAGCAGTGTCCAACCAATGGGTGCATTAGCAGCAGGGCGATAGAGTGTAATCTCACGGCTGTTTCCTAGGTAATCACTAAATATAGTATGGTGCGTCAAAGAACCAAGCGAGATTGATCTTCCCATTTTTTCATGGGAAAAATAGCGCGGAGTTAAACTGATGTTCACTAACGAAAAACTGTTCCAGGGATCTTCGTAGACATAGTCTGTTGTATTTGGATTAAGTGGATCAACCTGAGCGTTTCCTAAAATAGCACGCCATTGTTCTTCAGGATTCTTTTCCAGTCGGGGTACGTCCGGAGCGAACTGATATTGCAACAGCGTGTCCGCAGGCACAACATAACTGCGGAACCAAATGTCAGAATTCGCAATTTTAAACATCGGGTCATGTTGTCCAGATGGAGAACCAGAAATAAAAACATTGTCGTGCACGCCGCGCCAGAGGAAAGTCACCAATTTCTTATTGTTATCTATGGTTTCAACCAGTGGAGTTCCTTGATGCTCAATATTGTGCCAAAATTTGTCGCTATTACAATATTTAACCAGCTTTAGTGATAATTCCCTAAGCAGTTTGCTATCCGGTACTTTCTCCTGAATAGGAGCGAGCGTCATTGCCTTATAGATCTGCCAATCAAAACGCCATGCTGTGCCTTCCATTCCACTTATTATTAGGGATAAAGACTTTTGCGTTGGCAATGTAAAAACAAATTTATGTTCACCATCTTTAGGCCCACTCCTAACAAGCGAGCGTAGACGATGATTATTTTCGTCTAGTAATACAGCATCAGTTACATTATAAATACTTACAGATATATAGTGCTTAAGTCTTGGAGGAACTATGAAACAGGCATAACCATTTTCATCAAACGTTCCCTCCCGCATACCCTCATCTGAAATACAATCGCATGCCACTGATATTCTAGGCAAAGAACATGGCCCAATTATTAAATCATTAAATTTTGACGTCATTTTAGCCTCAATCACAAAATAAAACCGTAAAATAATGCATATGATAATGATATGCAATATCTTTTAGAGAGGATTTTTTTAACTGAAGCATAGAGATTCAAATTGACAGGAGTGCACTAGGGAAGGCTACTCAGAAGATGCTTGTTTTCATAAGTGGTGAAGCGGTTATCAGAACTTTTCTGCAAAAATCCTAACAACCACCTTACAGAATAATTCAGCACAGGGGAAAATTGATGACAACATGACAGAGTATACTAAGTATGCTTATTCAACAATCCATCCAGATGAATATGATCCCAAACATATAAGTCACCCACGAATAGAAAAATTTATAATTTATACATTTGAAGCGTTGCCGTAAAGTTGAAAATTACGCTCTGAAAATACTCAAGTCAGTCTATTGATGAACAGGGAGAGAACCGACAAACAGTAAGATGTAATTAAATATCCTTACAGATTACTACTTCACAAATGTGAGAAATCGAATAAATAAATCCCTGATACTAAATAATAGCTCAGATATTGGAGATTTATAACAGAAAACCCCTTACACTAAATCATTACATAAACCTAATGAAGGCTTATAACTAATGGAATTGTCTTTATAAAGTAAGGACAACTTTTTACAAGGGGCTATTTTATCCAACCTCCTATTAAAATTACAAAAATCCATATCTAAATAATAAGACTTCTATATTTGAAAAGTTCAAGATCAGATCTGAGCCCCATCTTCCTTAAGGCAGATTGCTTCTGACCACTAATTGTTTTACGGCTACGTGAAAACTTTGCTGCTATTTGTAGTATGGTCATACCCTCTAGATAACAATGAATCACCTCCATTTCTCTTGGAGACAAATCTCTCATCAGAATTTTAAAATCTTCATTCTCTTCACGTATATCTAGATAATTATGCATTTCTTTATCAGATTCAAGGAACTTATCTAACTCAAATTGGATGTCAGGTGTTATGTACTTGATACCTCTTCCAACTTTTCTAATTCCTCGAATGAGTATACTTAAATCATGACTCTTTCCTACATAACCATAGGCTCCAGCTTTCATTACTAATTGAACAATAGCCGGGCTTTCAACTGATGAAGATACGAGGATTTTTAAAAGAGGGAAATGTGAACGAAGATGCTTTATAAGATGGAGTCCATCCATCTCATAGTCTCCCAGCAGGTAATCGAGAATAAGTACATCAATTCCGCCTCGAGCAAGAGAAGGCATAGCTTCACGCCTGTTACCATACAATCCAACCAAAGTTATATCATGTTCATTTTGCAAGGCGTGTTGCAAACCATTTCGTACTACAGGGTGGTCATCTAGTATGACAACATTAATATTATTTTTTTTCATTATATCATTTATCTTAGTGTTAAAGTATCCACATCAAAAACGATCATAATACTAACAAGCACAAAAACAAAAGAAAACTGAACTATACCACACTAAAAGTGAATTAATCTCAATTAATCTCTTTTGGTATTACATTCTACATGACTCAATGTCAAGAACCAGAAGGGCAGGGTAATTTGATGTAATTAAATTATAGTTTCTGTTGTTTTTATGCGAGTAAACTACAAAAATTAATTTTATCAAATATGTATAACACGAGTATGAAGATTTAAATATATATGGTAAACGATAGAAGCGCACGCATTGCAATAGAAACCACAGTATAATACCGATGAAGGCAGATTATTAACTGCAAGATAAACCATATAAACAGATTCTTACCTTATTGAAACTTAGGTTCATAGTACAAAAAAGATCTACTAGTGCGGAAAAAATTCACTAAATAAGTTTTACTTTAAATGTTCATATTTTGTAGCTTTAATTATTCTTATAGTTAGAGCAAAAAGAACCTTTCGTTAGAAATCGCAAATCAGACTTATCATTAGATCGTATCGATTGGAATTAACCATGATGATGTCCTTCCTCAATAAATAATATTCAGTTAATTGAGACGCGTCTCATGCCGTTTCACGACAACTTCTGCGATTATAGAAAAATATTAAGAGATTACAGCGTGGATTCAATGCTTCAGGGTAACCATATGGAAAAAGAGATAGTTGTCGATCAGAATAAAAACGCAAAAAACATTGCGCGCATCGAGTTGCAGATTGATGATACGCTTTTGAGGTGTATCTCCTGGATATGTAATTACTACAAAAAACATAAAACTGATGTTGCACTAATTCATGGACTGCCACACTCAGCAGTGTTATCTCCATCCTTAGCCATTGAGGCATTGAAAAATTCCGGCTTTTCAAGTGCGGTAGTTGAAAGGCGCATAATGGACTTGCCTGTAGAGGTTATGCCTATTATTTTATTGAGAAAAAACCGCGGAGCATGTATTGTATTATCTCGAAAAATAGTACAACTTCCTGATAGCAAGAAAGATGTTATATTCCAATTAATATTACCAGAAGTTAGCCTAGAGTGCGTTCAATTAAACCTTGAGCAATTACAAGAAATCTACTCAGGGTATGCAATTATGACCAAACCTACGGCTGAAATGTTTGAAGAAGAAGAAACATTATTACCTGAGGTAAAAAAAACATGGCTATTCTCAACTTTATGGCATTACCGTCGATATTACAGGAGTGCTGCAATAGCAGCGGTCCTGATAAATATATTAAGTTTGGCTAGTATTTTTTTCACTATGAATGTATACGATAGAGTTGTACCCAATCAAGCCTTTATCACACTGTGGTCTCTAGCGATTGGGGTTTCAATTGCAATGGTTTTTGAAGCTATAACACGTTTTATTAGAGCTCATCTAATTGATACTGCAGCAAAAAAGGCTGATTTAATATTAGGGAGCCTACTATTTAAACAAGCACTATCAATACGAATGGAATATAAACCTAATTCGACAGGAACATTCGCAAACCAATTACGTGAATATGAATCCTTACGTGATTTTGTTGCTTCTGCGACTTTAGCAGCAATATCTGACTTACCCTTTGCAATGTTGTTTGTCGGTGTTATATTTTTTATTAGTGGCCCCCTTGCGATCATACCCTTATTGATGATACCAACAATTATTCTTGTGAGTATGATTATTCAATGGCCGCTATCACGTGTAATGAAAGAGAATATGCGCGATGCATCACTTAAGCAAGGTGTTTTAATTGAATCGATTGAAGGTATGGAAACGTTGAAATCCGTTCGTGGTGAAGCATTCATGCAACGTCGATGGGAAAATTACAGTGCCTTACAATCATCCAATTCCATGAAGGCAAGAAAATATTCAACTATTGCAACAGGAGTTGTTTCCTTTCTCCAGCAGTTCCAAACAGTAGTAATAATTATTTCAGGCGTTTATTTAATTGACAATGGTACATTCACTATGGGTGCATTAGTAGCTACAGTTATGCTGGCTGGTAGAGTCACGGCACCTTTAGGTCAAGCAGTGGGTTTAGCTGTTCGATACCAACAAGCCAAGACTGCGCTCGAATCTTTAAATAAACTAATGGATATGCCAACAGATAGAGTCAAGAGCAGAAATTACTTATCTTCCCATAAAATAAATGGACAGATAACTTTAAAAGATATTTTTTTTTCGTATCCCGCGCCTCCTATGCAGCCAAACCCAGAAATACTGAAAGGCATTTCACTATCAATTTCTGATGGAGAACGGGTTGCTATATTAGGAAAAATAGGAAGCGGCAAATCTACCCTATTACGCGTTATCGCACAATTATATTTACCAGTAAAGGGGCAGATGATGAATGAAGGCCTTGATACGAACCAAATTGACCCAGCGGATTGGAAGAAAGCTGTTGGGTTCGTAGGTCAAGATGCGCGTCTATTTCACGGCACATTAAGGGAAAATATAATGATTGGACAACCTGATGCTACGGCCCATGAATTGCTTCGAGTGTTGCAACTAACAGGACTTGATTCAGTAGTGTCTAAACATCCGGCAGGCATCAACATGAGGGTCGGAGAAATGGGTTCAGGACTATCAGGTGGGCAAAGGCAGCTTGTTTCATTAGCGAGAACATTAATATCCAGGCCTAAAATACTGTTGCTAGATGAGCCAACAAGTTCAATGGATAGCCAAACAGAAAGTCAGTTTGTAGAGCATTTGTCTAATGCCACTTCAGGTCAGACATTAATCTTGGTAACTCATAGACCAATGTTACTTGGGCTTGTAGATAGGATCATCGTTGTTGAAGAAGGCAGAATCGCTCTTGATGGAAAAAAAGATGATGTTCTTAAAATAATAAGCGGCAGCATTAATACAAAATAAATCGGAAAAAGTCTTAGATAATTACACTTTATATGAATTAACATAGTTGGATATCTAAATGAAAAAAATAATAAAGAAAAAACAGAAAGCATTACGTAATTATGACGTTGAATACATGAACGACATCAGAGCATCATTGCTCTCTCAATCTACACCAAAATCTAGAATAATATTATTCTTAATAATATCTATAATTCTTACCTTAACCATTTGGGCTCACTTTGCAAAAGTTGAAGAAATAACTAAGGGCGATGCAAAGATAATATCTAAAAGCCGTGAGCAAGTAATTCAAAGCCTTGAAGGGGGCATTCTTGAAGAAATGAAAGTTAAGGAAGGAACTATTGTTAACCGCGGCGATGTATTGCTTAAAATTGATCCAACCAGAGCACAATCAAGTTATCGCGAAGCTAAGATTAAACTTCTAAATTTAAGAGCAAGTATTTCACGCTTACGAGCTGAGGCATACTCGATGCCATTAACTTTTAGTCATGATCTTCGTGAATCATCGGAAATAATAGAGCACGAAAAAAAAGCATACGAAACAAAGAAGTTATCACTGGAGGAAAGTATAGCTTCATTAAAGCATAGTTATGATCTATCTATAAAAGAAATAAAACTAGCAGAAGTTTTAGCTGCTAAAGGGTTGTTATCCGAAGTGGAACTCCTTCGTATGCGAAGACAGGCAAATGATATATCATCACAGATTGTTGAAAGAAAAAATAAATACAAATCTGATGCTCAATCAGAATTGGAAAGACTCGAGCTCGAGTTAAGTCAAATTAAAGAAAACTTGGTTGGCAGAGCTGATATTATGGCAAGAACAACCATTGTTGCCCCTGTAAGAGGTACAGTAAAAAATATTCGTATAAATACTATTGGTGGGGTAATACAACCAGGAGAAGATATCATGGAAATAATACCTTTAGAAGATCAACTACTTGTTGAGGGAAGAATACGGCCTTCTGATGTTGCATTTCTTCATCCTGGCCTACCTGCAATGGTTAAAATAACAGCCTATGACTTTGCGATATATGGAGGGCTCAAAGGAGTCGTTGACTATATCAGCCCGGACACTCTTGAAGATGAAAGAAAAAACAAACCTAGTAAAAATGAAGATTCTTACTATAAAGTAATGATTCTTACTGATAAAAGTACCCTTACCTCTGCTGGAAAAGAGATGCCAATCATACCAGGTATGATTGCTACAATTGAAATACGCACTGGACAAAAATCAATTTTAGATTACCTGTTAAAACCGATCATGAAATCAAAAGAAGCTTTCAGGGAGAGATAATAAATGAAAGATTATAATTTATTAGTCCTAAATGTAATGACTGTTATTTTAATTATATTTTTGTCAATCTCATCTAGAATTGCTCATTCAGAAGTATTGATTTATGACGGCTTCAATTTACCAGTGGACATGAAGCATGATAACAATGAAACGCTATATAAATTCAGCCATTCTAAACCAACAGGCCATACATCCTATTCAAATACAATTGATAACAACAATACAGATTCAAATTCAAGCTTTAACCCCATTAATTCAAACAAAACAATCCATTTTGGAACAAAAGAAGATAAATTAAAAAAATATTATGATGCTAATGTAAAACAGATATTTAAAAAAATAGTTTTTACAGCAATCTCTAATAGCTATAAAATTCGTTCAGCCTCAGCGCAATCCGAAGCTGCTCTTGTAAGCATTGATGAAGCAAAAGGACAAAGATGGCCACAAATCGATGTTAGCGCTACTCCCACCTCTATGCAATTCGGTAAAGGTGAGAAACAAAAACAATATGACTCACCTATTTTTACGGCGACAATAACGACAAATATCTATGATTTTGGCAAAACCGATTTAACAGTAAAGAACAAAATCCAGCTACATAATTCTGCGGTGCAATCCATAAGTTTCGAAAAGGAGAATATTGCATGGGAAGTGATAAGCACTCAGATAGCACTAATCAAGCAAGAACAAATCATCAAGTTGAGCAAAAAATATGTTGCAAGAATGGACGAATTAACAAAAATGCTTCAAGAAATTGTTAAAGTTGATACAGGCAGGACCAGTGAACTGACACA
>Ga0157363_1006028_pt1 | contig 11379 bp, 5 predicted proteins | sample AttsexASBM1_FD_111477 | JGI IMG/M metagenome (GOLD analysis project Ga0157363, IMG submission 111477) | Fungus gardens microbial communities from leaf cutter ant in Ribeirão Preto, State of São Paulo, Brazil - Atta sexdens ASBM1 | ecosystem: Host-associated > Fungi > Mycelium > Unclassified ...
CAGTCGCGTATGTTCGATTCAGCAAAATCTGTGTCGTATCATAATTTTAAATCTATTGCTATTAAAACTGAAGTACATAAATATACGTACGTTCCATAATACGACAATCGTTCCATAATTTTTCAGCGAAAACTTTCGCCAAATTAACATATTTATCAACGCCATGAAAAAAAGAACAGTGCAAATTATGTGATTTTTCCAACGCTGAGTTGCTAATGTCAGATTCTTACACAACGTCGAGTTCACGCACGTTAAATTGTAATGTTATTTCGTAATTGAATAAATATATCTCACAATTGTTGCAAAATGTTTATTCTCACCACAAATTCACGGCGAACAAAAGGTGTCGCTCTTTATAAGAGCGTAAAATCGAGTGACTTCGAATGCGATGGCAATAAAAGGCGACGTGATAAAGCCGAGATGGCAAAGGTGGAGGTTTAACTCCCGGTAAAAATGCGCCGCGCTCTATTTTCCTTTAAACCGCGCGGATTTCGCGATTTCCGACGCGGCGTTGCGCGTCCCGCCGCGAAATCCCCGTGATGGTAAAACTGTCGAAAACTTAAGCACAATATCACCGCAGCCGTTTGACTTACGATTGCGACTCTATTGCGACCCATGGCTTTTCGATGCGATTCCGGATCGCGGTAAACGTTCTTTCCGCGTGCGATACGAAAATCTCGTCGCGTCGCTCCGCGACACGTCGCACGATTCCGATGCGATTTCTGGATAAATCGAAAAGTAAATACAAATACACGCCAATTGTACAGATATTGAATGAATAATGCTCGTTAATACTTAATACAACTCTCACTTTGCACATTACTGCACTACAATATATAAATTCATTAATTATTAATACACACGAAATATTTATTGAGTAATTATTAATAAAGTCAGCGCCTCCAGCACGCTCAATTTATTCCAATGAATTCACACAAATTCTACGCTTTTTAAATGTAATAACGCAGAATTATGTATTTAAAAAGATCATATATTATGTCATACGTAATTAGCTTCATTAAAATATGAATAAAAAAAGTCTAGTGTTTAATTCGAATATAAATTTGAAGTTTTAATTTATATGTTCAGCGAATTCAAGAAGATGCAATTTGATTTGGAAGGATTTTTTTCTAACTAATTTAGTAATTTGTGTAGCACACGTTTCTTTACAACTAAGATTGTATCATCGGAAAAATATAAATTGAAAGTAAAAAAGTTTGTTTTTTAAATACTTATATTTTTATAAATTGCTTTCTTTTCTCGACACGATTTAAAGAATCTGCATTTCTCGTCTCTAAAGCTATGGAAAATTAAATGAGACGCAATAATACTCACAAACTCCGAGACATATCGTTTGCATTTTATTTCGGAGGAAATTTTGTATTCCGCGTTTTAATGCATATTACTAATACATATATCATTTATTTATACATTATTATTTCTCTTCCTTTTGTTAAAAAAAATTAGAAGCTTACGTTGCAACTTAATTGTTAACTCGGCACTTAACATATATTATGCTAATTACCTTCTAATTTTGTCTCTAAAAAAAGACAAAATAATTAAATTTTAGCTAAATCTAGTTAATGCTCATTTAAAAGGACACATAGTGACACTTTACAAGACGATTTAATTGTAAGAAAAACGATCGGCCTAGGATCATTTCCACGGTAAGCAGTTTAAGTCGAAACCGCATAAAACGCCAAGAAATTTCGGTATCCTCGTTCACGAAATCCGTAGCTTTATTACGCGAACCTGGCACTGGCGGAATATTCACCACGCGCATTCCCCGTTTCTCTTCTGGCGGAAACGTTTATTTTTGTTAGAAATTCAACGCGAGTGCGCGCGTACATTCCCACCGTGGAGGGTGCAGTATTTTTGTTCTCTCCCTGTATATATACGAGGAGAGAAAGATACTGCATCGAGTGGTGCGGCGGCTCTCGAGTGAATTTACCGCGCCCGTTGCGATACTGTTAAAGGCAACGCCATTAGACGTACGTACGTACGTAGCAGCGATGGTAACAGACGTATCGCAAAACGTACGTATCGCGGTGGCAATAGCAGTCAGACAGTCAGTAAATATGGACCAAAGTAGATACCATTAAATCCAGACGCGATACAGCCCGCCGGCCGGCTGCTGCTGCTACTACTGCTACTGTTGCTGCTGTTGGTCCGTACTTCGAATCGTTCGTCTTAAATTGCTCCCATTAAACGCACGTACGTGCACGTAAATCCTCATGGTGTCGGCTACCGCCGCGATTCGATTATTCGTCCTATAATTCGGCTCGCCGCTCTGTCTTGCACCGATGTGCATTACACTGCTGCTGCATGTTTGTTCATTATGTTTCGTTGTCGTGACGTTGATCGATCTACCGTCGTGAGATTGCACAGAGCGTTTGGAAAGTCGCGTGTGGGTAAAAATCACGTGAAGCGTTTCGTTAAATTAATCTTAAATGAAAATTATCGAAAGAAGGTCAGGTAATTATATCGCAATTTTTTGTACATAAAGTTTGTGAATAATATAAATAAATTATATATTATTAGAAAGTTATTAACACTCCGTCGATCAATAAAACGCAATCGATATTTTGATTCTGATAAATAAATTTTAATCTATAAAAATAAAATATCATTCGATTTCTATAAAGTAAAATTTGTTGTTAAAGCTTTCACGAGTACACAGGAATTTTGTCAGATTCTTATATACAGTCTGGAATAATATTAAAATTTGCATTGAAGTTCAAAAATTGCTGATGGAAAATGTAAAATTTCACATGGTCGACAGAGGAGTAATAAAACGAAATATATGTATAGCTCTGAAGAAAACTTAAAAAAGCGCATGAATAATTTAGAGCAAGTATTTTATTTTTTAAGAAATTATATCTCTAAATGAGGGGAGAGGGTTTTTGAAAATATATTACCAAATTTAGAGAGAGGATTGATATTGTGATATACTTGCACAGACTGTGCGTGAACATTTTCCTCTCAACTTCAATAAAGCTGTATTTTAATGAGAAATTTAATTAAGAAACTAATTAAGTAGTTTAACTTAAAATTAAATGACTTGATAAAATTAAGATGAGGATAAATAAATTAAATAAGATCAGAGACCTCAATTATTTTTTAATAAATAGAACTATTAATCACAATTTTAATTTGACAAAAATATTTAATTCTGAAAATTTAGTCTTTCGCAATATCTTTGATGTATCGTTGTTTTCTTGAACTACCCCTTTAAGAAAGATTAATGTCAGGATGAAAAATCTGTTCCAAGTTATTCCGAAAGTTTTGTCCGCAAAAAGAAAAGACTAAACTTTTTCGTGATTCCGTTCTCATTTCGAATCGCATTTCATTCAAAGTTTCTTGTCATTGTTATGAGAATGGTCGTGTTCTTTGTTATAAGATTGATAAACGATGATGAGAACCGAGAAATTGCCGTCAGATATTTTTACATCTCTCGCTTTTACTTAAAGGCCAAATTCTGTTCGTGATCCAATTCGACAGACCTACCATCAGTTTTAAATGATTACTGTCTCATCAGCTAATTCAATTAAATCTTTTTTCTCTCTCATCCAATTTGGTAAGTTCTCGTTTCTTGTATCAAATCAAATTGTTCGGTATGAAATATCATAAGTATATCTTCACAACAAAATTAAATAAATTATTATAACAAAAATTATATTATACAAAGAAGAGTAAACATATTAAATTTATTTATTTCTAAATTTCTTTTGTTTAAAAGTTTTGGTTATAAAAAGTTCTTATATTTTGTCTTGTTTTAAAATTGTATTACATAAAAATGAAAAAGCAATACCAAGAGTTTAAAAAAATATGTATATATAGACAGTTGACATTCTTTATAATTTATATATCATAAATATTTATTATAAAGTTTTAAACTTTAAATTATTAAAGTTTTAGTTCATTTTTCTATATGCGTCGAAACTTTTGTCTGCGATATACGCTATGCTGGAAAAGATTGAGAAGAAAGTTTTTCTCATTTTCTCGTTCACGATACAATCCAACTGATCGACAATATTGCGCTTTGTGCTTCAGGGAACCCAACTGCAAACTGAGATCTCTGAACGTGTCCAAATGTCTTCTGGGCGGTTTAGATGCCGGCTGTTTAGGCGAGACCGTAAGAAAGGCCCGCAATTTGGATGCTTTGAGGGCCGCTGGAGCGTCGAGACCAGCCGACGTAATGCCTCTGGTGTTGGCTTTGACAGAAGCACCCTGTTTACAATTACTAGACTTGTCTAGTCCCCGACTGGCCCTAGACGATCATCCTTCAAGGCTGTTATGTCACGCTCTGGCAAGGAACACGACCCTTAAGCTGCTCAGTCTGGAGGGCTGGACTTTCCGGATAGAGGTAAGCGAGATCTTGTTATTATTCATGTGGCTTGTTAAGCCTTAATTCATCACGAACATTATGAAAGAAAATAAGCAAACAAAAGATGGTAAAATAAATTTGTTAAACTCTTATAAAATAAGAGATTTAAATTTTGAGTTGTTTAAACTTACTTTTGGAATTTTCAAATGGTAAATATTAACAATGATAAATAAATTTCTAGGAAAAAAAATTTTAAATATATCTAAGAAATAAAATGGGCTAATAAGAATTAATGCTGTAAGATTTGTAGTCCTGTGCGATTAATCAATTATAAAAAGCACTTTATCTGAATTGAAAATATATTAAAAATATGATAACGTACGTTTTAGCTAACTTTTTTAGCCACTTTCAGTAAACGCTAATTATAACAACAAAGAAAATAACAATTAAGATGTATTTAGAGAGATTACGATGCTTTTAACAATGGTCCTTATGAAATGATCAATCATTTTTTCAATTCTTATTTCTAAAATCATCGAGTTAATTTTATAAAATCATTGAGTTAAAATATATTGATAAAATTAAAAACATATAATAAAAATTTAAGTAATCATATTCTTTATGTTTAATTTACGTCGACATATTTAATTCAAAGAATAACAATTTTTTTATTAATAAGAATACTTTCAGTATTGTTGTAATAAATAGGAAAATTCATTTCTTAACAATTAAACTTCCTGCACTTTACAGAGAGTAATTTCCATGTAAGATTATTACATTCCGCAAATAAACATCACGTAGAAAAAGGTGACGATAAGTCTAACTCCGTCATATAACGTCATTTATTTTCGTATTTTCGAGGGAGAGCAGAGCCTGCAAAGGCGAAATCGGGTGGTGAGATAAGGATAAATTAGAAGAAGCGGAAATTATTTGCTCTTCCGTGCAGGCGTGCAATACGGAAAAGTGCGAGACGGTAATGTTCCGCCTCCGCAACCGCGGAAACTCACAATAGCACGAGAACAGAGAAAGAACTGAACATCCAACTAATAATCTCGATAACAATGTCGGAAAAATTCCCTTTCGTGCTATTGAAGACTTTCGTTCTTGGAATCCTATACATAGGTTGGTAGTATAAGAAGTCGCTAATTGAGCATCTTTTCTAAAAAGATCGACGGCATGCTGAGTTAAAGAAATATTCAAAGAAAAATGCAAAATTTAATTATAAAATATTTGTATGTAAAATATCTATAGACCTAAGATTTATAGACCTAAAAAAACAGATACAAAATTTAGATATAACATGAAAAATCGTTAGTGAAAAAAATTTATTAAATTTTAATAAATATTTGTTTGTACTAACAATAAGTGTTTACTAAATATAAATATATATTTACTTAGTACAAGAATCATTAATTTAGCCATCGTTTTTTTATTGAATAAATATTTACAGTGAATAAATATTTCAATAGTTAATTTGAAAGTAATATGTATTATAAGATTTTGTAAATCTTATAATACATATTATTTTCAATATGTATTATATTTTTTCTTAGTAGAATTTTAGATTTATTTTAAAGGTTGTAAGACGTCACCATTTCAGTCGATACCGACAGTGAATTATCAAAATTAGTGTCAGACCGACCATAATTAGTATTAATTAATTGCAGTATTTGTTCATTGTATTCATCAGCCATTTTGCCGCGCGAGGCAAAAAAATTGCAATTAAATTATAATTATCTATAATATATATATATATATTTCGTCATATGTTGATATCAATCGGCTCGTATCGAATGTTCTTTATCCTACTAGCGATAACATAAGTGACGATATTCTCAAACCATTAACCGATAATGGTCGATAATGAAAATGAAGAGATCGCGCAATGTTCAGCGAGTACATCCGACATCGCAATCTTCGCGTTCGATAAATATCCTTACTAGCGACATATGCTCATGCTCTTGCCTTCGTAGCAACGGTAATAATTAATATTTACCGGAATCAAGCGAGGAATGGCATTAAATAAGATTAACATGAACGTAAAATGTTGATATCGTAGCAATGTAATGTTCAACCGTCGCGTTCGCAATATTCTAGAACGAATTCACGTAAATTTCATGAAAAACAATCTCTAAAGTTTAATAATCGTTGTATAACGCGAATGGAGAAAAATTACTTCACGGAGAAAAATGTAAAGTAATATACGCTAGAATTCTAGTAAAATGAAATGAGATCCATATAAGGATAGACACTCACTTGTGTTAAATTTACTTTTCTGATAAATGAGCGAGTCGTATAGTCAAATTATAAAATACTTTTTACATTTCGTAAAGTAAATTTTGGAACTTGTTTATGCTTACAATCTTAAAAATAGAATAATTTATTTTACAGTAAGGTAATAATTATTTGAATAGATTCACTATAATTATGATGTATTTTTTGCTTTATATCTCCGATATTTTTACTTTCAATAAGTAGAGTTTGTCATAAGTTCGAAAAAATAATCAGAATATTTTTGTTAGTTTTGTTAGGTAAAAATTAGTCAACTATTTTTTCCTGTGTTCATATTAAGATTGTTGAATGTCTTTAATTTTAATATAAATGACAAAAAATATGAGAGAAATATTTGTGTATGTTTGCTGATAATATAATTATTCTAAAAACAAATCTTTTATAATATTTTAGCAGCAATCACTTATATTATATTCAAATAGACAAATTGAATTTGTGTGTCTTTTAGTTTATAAACAATATTTCGTTTATAAACAATATTTAGAATATATAATTCGTTTAATTTTATTGCGATCTTCTAAAGATGCTTTTGATCAAAGCACCTATATGTCCAAACTTCGTAAAAGACGAATTGCTTTCCGTTGTAGTTGCGTCCAAGTATCTCGCGGAATCTATAAAGGAATGTAACAGGAATCGTTCTCATTGGAAACTGCAATATCGTTTCGATACGAAGTTCTTTAGTTAGATTCACGAGTCAATATTGTTTCCATTTTGTTAAGCTTTGAGACGTCGGGAAGAGCTGAGTAAATGAAAAGAGAAGCGAAAGAAAGAGAAATAGATAGATAGATAGATAGATAAATAGAAACAGATAGAGAGAGAGAGAGAGAGAGAGAGAGAGAGAGAGGAAGGGTGGAAGAAAAAGATAGTACGCTTCAGAATTTACAGGAAGAAGTCGGATCTATGGTATGCGTTCGGAATCTACAAGGCTGCACTCTCGGGGTGTACCCTCGAGTTTTCGAAGAAGTTATCGAACGCTTCGAGAAATCGACGAAAGAAATCAATAAAGGTGGCCTTTGGTCCGCCAATAGTAACTTCGTATCTCACAGTAAAAGAGAATCGACAGGAACTCTGCGGTTTTCCGTCGAGTGTCTGATCTGTCTGCTCTTTCGAACCCGGAAATTGCCCGGGTAAAACATTTTTGTAGCTTTTAACGTAGTAAACTAACTTTTTTAAACTTCACTGTCGTGAAAGATCAAAATAGCGCAGCATGTCATGACCACAAAATCCCGAAGAACTTTGTGAGTTAGTCTATCGCAAGTGAGAAATTCTGTAGCTAACACAAGCTGCCTCTTAGTTATATTAATAATAATTAATAAATATTAATTTAATATTTCATAACTTAATATACAATATATATTTTTAGAAAAAAACCACGATATAAATAAATGCAAGAATTCTCTTTCAAGAAATTTTTTCTTTATTTTGTAAATCGATATTATATTTAAGATTGAAAGATAATTATGTATGAAAAGAACAATCGATTTTTGCATGCCTAAATAATTCGAGAGAAAACGTATTTCTTCCTCGGGATTAAAAACTTGAGGAACTCTAAGTAACAACATTTATCGCGTAAGACCTCACGAGACAGCGCATATTTATCGCTATTTATTTACTTGGCAAATATTATTTACAAGCCCGGCGAGCTTCTGGTCGCAATTAAAGACTTTCAAAGTACATGCTAACGAGCGCGGTCGTTTCCGTCCCTCGTGCGATGCAACAACTTCATGCGTTTAATCGCTCGACATTTAATCACATTCATAATGGGAAAATTTTGAAGTGTACACTCCATACCTTATAGAACGGCTAAAGATGCTGGAAACCCGTTTCAATTTTAACTTAAAGTACATTTCGCTGTATATACCAAACGCGTGCAACGGTTTATGAAACAAATTCCCGTTACGATCCTCTTTATCATGATATTAAATATGAAATACTAATCATTTTTTATTGAGATAAAAAAGCGCTTTGTATTAACGGCGTATCTTATGAACATAACGTTGTGCAGAACTATGGAAATTTTCTTAAAATCTCATACAACATCAAAAAAAATTCATAGAATTTCTCTGGATTATAATTTTTATTAGAAGAGAGTAATTAATTTTTATTAAACAATTTATTATCGCAGTTCTTTTTCTCTCATTTCTGGCGATAATATGGTAGAACGAATACGAGCCAATTTTGCGCTCTATATTACATACGATAGCCTTTTTAGTCACTGCTTGAATTCGTCCTTTTCGTCGCGTTTCCTCTGGAATTGCTTGGCGACGAGCCATTATCTCATCAAGATACAAGTAGCGAGACAAAGACGATCTTGCTTATAAACGACTTGAAATTAGGATCGAAGGAATGGTAGAACGAAGAAGGGTGAAAGAAGAAGAACGCAGCCGCGAATAATCCCAACAGTCGCACACTCCGCGAGTGGATAATTAATTATCGGCGATTCCGGTTCGCGCTAAGAGAAGCGTGGAATAAGGGTGGCGGCGGTGGGCGCGCGCGCGCAAAGGGTGGCCTCCGGATGGCTTGAGTATTGTTTAGACGCTCACTAATTACGGAACAGTCAGCCCAGGAAACTCGACCCGCCAGACGGAAGCGGGGCGGCACTGGAGATACCTTCAATTTATTTTGCTCTTACGCGACCTGGACCCCATTGTCTTTGCTCGTTTATTAACGGTGACGCCACTCCGCGGTCTGTTCGCGAGGGCGGATCTTTAAAAGCGTGTTTTTCACTATGGGAACTTGAAAAGGCATTTGCGCATCCGTTTCTGCAGCTTACGGTTTCAGACAAATGTACAGTTTATAAGCTTCATCTACTTTCGTGAATTTTGATCCCGACGTTCTTTTTATTTTATTTAAACAATTTTATGTTTCGTATATTTTATTTACTGATCTGATATTTTAATTTTAATTTGAGAGGAAGAGAGATTAATATTTTTGAAATATTTCTTCTTATGTGAAATAAATTTTTACAAATTCTCTTTATCGTAATATTAAATATGAAATATTAATCATTTTTTATTGAGATAAAAAATTACTTTTGTGTTAAGGGCGCGAAATTTTTTTATTAATATAATGTTATATTATTAATATAATGATAAGAATAATTATATTTCGTAATAGCGAGAAAAGAATTTAGAAATTAGCTCATATTGATAATATATATGCAAGATTTATTCTAAAGATTTTCGTTGAGGGAAGACGCGAAATATGAACACCGCCTGCTATGCGAAGATATTATTCAAATCCAAGCGTAGAACACAATTCTCCCGTGGGATTCTTTCAAGCCTTTCTCTTCGTGATAGTTTATTCCGTCGATGTCCGTGATTTTTTCGTTCATCCAGATTTGATAACGGGATCATCGCGAAAATGATCTCTGTTGACATAGGATTTTCGCAAAATTGTCAGTTAATCATAGCTTTACATCTCTTTGAAATAAGTACTTCGCACTTTAAGTATTTCATCGTATTTTGATAAAGAATTTTTTGTGTTTTTTCAACTAAAGTAATTTTTTTCAACAAATGTTTAAATTATTAATAATTTTTTAACTCTATATTGATAAAAATAAAGAGATTTTGTGAATTAGTTGTGTTTGAATTAAATATTAAAATTATATTCACGAAAATTTAAATAAATTTTATCTTCTCGAAATATTAATTAGAGATTTAATTTTCGAAATATTTATTATTGATATTGAAAATAAAAACTTTTACGTTTATGAGAGATAACGAGGAGTTACGGTGTCGAGAGTTTAAAATTGCGACGTACAGTTATTCAAATGCAGCATCGCGTGCACGACTTCCTATTATAATATGTCGGTCGTATTAGTCATTGCAACTCACGCTCGCGACCTAATTATTACACGCAACTGTTTTACTGTGCAGCGCAAGATAATGTCAGATTTTAATAATCACTGGCATCTCGCACTTCGTCTCGTAATTACGCCGGTTCTTACTCTGCGGATCATATCGCTTCCAGAAATAGACGTTATTCAAATGCGCCATTTCATTTTCTGTCGTAAACGTATTGCTCGTATTGTTCATAGCACTTCATTAGTTTGCTACTTTGTTCGCACCGATTTCTGCCCTCGTTTCTTGCCAGATAGAGTGGAAACTTTAACAAGAAACGTGTCGCGCACTTTTTGTCATATTTTCTTTCTGCTTGTCTGTGACTGACCGTTACGTTTAATCTAAAACTTGGAAAAACCAGACGAAGCAAACTTAAAATTACATTGTGATGAAAAGAAGATATGGAATTAATAACTATGGCAAAAAAAATCAAGATCTTTACATATATTTTTTTTTTATATAAAAGATAATTTAACAACATACAAATGCCTCACTATTTGCGTATTCATATTTTCTTATTGTAACTTTCAAGTATAAAATTTGTTCGTAAGTAATAAGTAAAATTAAATTAAACTAAATTGAATGAAATATATAGAAGACGGAGTCTTAACGAAATAAGACAGTAAAATAAATATTATTAAATTTAGGATTAATATATATGTAAGCTCCATACTGTGAATTCTTACAATAAGCGAGTTACTGAAATGTGCTCTGCAAAAGAGCTCTGTATCTCTTACATTCTTCAATACGTAAACACATTTTTCTCATTGTATCTCTTACAAAATGCTTTTAGACTTCTTCAAACTTTAAACGTGCAGGTCTTTTCAATTCTTTCGAGTTGTTAAGATTTGTAACAATGCTCCCGAAAGGGAGCATTAACAAGAAGCTCGATGTTACTAGACTTCATAATAATTTATA
>Ga0157363_1006029_pt1 | contig 11378 bp, 4 predicted proteins | sample AttsexASBM1_FD_111477 | JGI IMG/M metagenome (GOLD analysis project Ga0157363, IMG submission 111477) | Fungus gardens microbial communities from leaf cutter ant in Ribeirão Preto, State of São Paulo, Brazil - Atta sexdens ASBM1 | ecosystem: Host-associated > Fungi > Mycelium > Unclassified ...
AAGCATTCACAATTTTTTTTTATATGTTTTAACAATCGGCGAATATTTAATCGGTATCCTCATATTCTTCAGTTCCTTCAGTTCTTTGCGACGCAGTTTGGATTGAAGACTCTTAATTCGATATCGTAATTCTTTTTCTTTTTCAGTTGCTCTTGATGATGTTTGTGTACTTACGTTCTGATAATATGAAAAAATACACAATAGATATAAAATATAAAAAATTTCTTTTAGAATGAAAATTTACAAACCTGAGTTCGAGGAGTGACCTGTATTGCTTTGTCTGTTTCATTTAATACTGACGACACAAGAAATGTCTCTTGCATTTTCGAATAAGAATGATCATGAAAATTATTGTTATTTATACTTTCCAACACGACGTTTTGATATTTTGGATATAATTTTTCCACTTCTTCAACTATTTCTTTCTATAAAATAACAAAAACTTACACATTTACATGTACTTGTAAAATAAAAAAGTTAAATTACTTTAAATTACTTACAAATTTGGCTATATCCTCCGGAAATATACTAGGAACTGCATTCTTTTTTAAGAACCGTCTACCAGAAAAACATTCGTACTGTGATTCGTCAAAATGAACGCTGCATATTTGAGAATATTTTGAAATATTACTACTTATTGGCACAATTTCCAACCACTCCTTTAACAAATCCTTATTTTTCAATGGGAAACTAAAAAAATATAGGAAACAAAATTGAAAATTACATTTGAAAATTAGATTTGAGGTTATATAAGTTTATATACAATGATAATCTACCTAAAAAATGATACATCAACATCTGGTCGCCACGATGCGCTACATCCTTTAACACAACAATTTTTCACCATTTTTTATTGTTAAACACAGACTGAAAATAGAGAAAACAACGCGTTCACTGAGCGATTTGTGTGGCGTGGTGTGGCGTTGTATTCATTCATCGAAACTTTCCTAACGATCTCTGTTTATTTGCAATAAGATATGATAAAATGATGAAATTTATGATACGGATAATCGTCGGATAATATTCGTTAGAGTATACATTTATATTTTTATATAGACAATCTCGTTCTCGTGAGAAAGTTGCGCGTAATTATTAATCTATTTACAAGTTATTAATTATTTTGATGAAATAGAAATAATTCAATAGAAATAATCCAGATAGCAAAGCGTGTCTCAGCAAAATTGCACAAATTTGTGATTGCTAATAGCTTATGATACTGGCAATTTGCTAATAAATTTGTCTTTTTTCAACGATTTCGAATATATTCAATATATTCGTGATGAAAATATATAAGGTAAAACATTACGCATAATGGCGGTAGAAGTATTGGAAATAGCCAATCAAATATGTCCGATATGCACTTTCTTACTGCGCATCCACGGGAGTACTTCACCTTATATATTTTCATCATGAATACATCAACAATACAGCAAATAGTAACAAAACAACAACATGCAGATAACAAGAATGCATTCAGTGGATTCAACAGTTGAGTGAGCGTTCACTGTTATTGATGTATTCTTTTAGCTCCTCCAATCAGAATTTTAGATTTAGAAGAATACATCAATAGCAGCGAGCGCTCATTCAACTATTGAGTCCGCTGAAGGTGCCCAATATGTATATTACCTTGCGTTATCGGCAATATGACAGCATCGTGAGATATGATTGCATATTATTATAACAACATAATAGCATAAATTTTAATGATGAATTTTGAATTGCTGACAAATTGCTAGTAGTAACTCAAAGTTGTTATATGTGAATGCATAATAGTTGCCAACAAATAAGGACTCAATTGTTGCAATTCTGGTAGCAACACATACTTAGCAAGCAACAAAACACATTGCTATCTGGGGAAGATGTTTTCTTAGAGAGGAAAAGAAACAGGAAATTAAATTAACACAAAATGATTAGATATCAATAATAATTATGTAATTCTCTCGACTTTTTAAACAAGTTAATAAAATGTTTGATTAATGTGTATAGAGAATATTAACAAGGATATTAATTTCAAAGTCAATTTGTACATAATATGCAATAACACAAGTTTACAATACTGTTCATAATTCAAGGATTAAAATTTTTCTTTACATAAATGTTTAAACAATATCAAATATATAATTATTTGTATACATTAAATTAATATTATTTAATAAATTATAGAATAATATAAGTGGACGGTCCTAGATAACAAAAGACATTATGTTTTACATTATTATAAAATGTCTTAAGTCTAATTAGCATCAGTTATTGGCTTAATTGATGGAACGGTACTGTTTGCAGAAGAAATGTAATTTCTTATTTTCTCTCTTTCTGCTTTTTTTTATCTATTAGCAGATGATGTAAGGACTTGTTTCAAAAAATATGTCCTTGTACGTCAGTCTAAAGTAATCTATATATATAATATACATTCTTATAATTATTTTGCTTATTATTCTATTGTTTTTAAGTACAATTTTATAATGTATGAGCTCTATATATATATATATATATATATATATATATATATATATATATATGTATATATATATATATATATATATATATATATATATATATAATTATGTATATATGTTAATTATGTATATATAATTATGTATATGTATAATAAAATTTTTTCTTTGTAATATTGTTGAAAAAATTAATGTACATCTCCGCAATCAAATAATAAAGTAAAAACAAATAATGCAAGAAAATAATACTTAGAAATACAATTTTTCGCTTTTGTATGTACATTTATAAGCGCACTGATATATGCAGATGATATTTTGATTATAAATTATGAGATTATATGCAAATAATATACATTTAAGTTTTTATAGAATACTATCTGTATACAAAATCACCTTCTACATATATACATTCATTTTTTATTCATATTCTACTTATCGTAAAAATTATTTTTAAATATCGATCTTCAAACGAACTTATCATTGATCCAAATAATTTTTTTCACTATATAAAAACTCCAAATTGTTTACTGAAAAAATATTTAATAGAGCATATAATTTATCTTTGATTTTATCTTATACATGTTACAGATATTTATAATATATATTTAACAAATTTATCTCAATAAAACTTTGGAAAAACTTAACGGTTGTTAAATAAAGTTACTCATATATCAATCGTCAGATTTGTTTGTACACAATACATAATGATAAATTACACTTGTTTCTTCAGTCCTTGAAATATATCACAAACGTTTGCAAATTTTATATGCATTTTTCTCCCGAAATAACATGATAAGACCAATCTTTAATCTTAAAGTATTATCTCTGTTACTAATGGAACTTTTTCCATTTCTTTTTCGTTTTTATCGACAAGATTATTTCTGATTGCGTTTACAGAAAATTTAGATTATTATTTTAAGAATAATTTTGTCAAATTGTTAAGTGTACAAGTTACAAATTATACGTCCACGTTCCTTTTGCCGATTGAATATAACGAAGTGGTGTAACTGTATTCCTAACATCAGGACTTTTTGATCTTCTGACACAATCTTGGCTTAAAACTCTACATCCCTGACTCAAAATGACATTGTTATAACTACCACGAGGAATACTGTCACTGCTCGCTACGCGTCTTACATCATTACTTTTTCTCTCGTAATAATTTCTTGATGGTGAATTATCCAATACGGAATTTTGTATTTTACACATGGATTGATTATTTCCGAGTAATCTTGGACTTGGATCAATCGATACTGTTTTCAGGCTGTGTGTTGAGCAAACTTTTTCGGCACATTCATTTCGTCGAATTTGACATTTATCATTATTTTCTTCAAGTAATTGATGATCAAGTATATGATGTTCGTCATCGTTGTAATTCCCATCTTTATCGGCATATTGGCTCAAAGTTATCGTGGAATCAAGTGAATCGGAGAATTCTGGACTGGGAACAGAAGACATGCTGCCGATATGAGAGAAAGCGACCGTCCCTTGATTTTGGGGACGGTGTCAGAAACATCATTCTTCTAGTTCATCCATTCGATTTCTAACAGCCATTTCTACCACTTCCAGACTTGGATAATCCAACTCTTTAACCAAACATAATACAGCAGATAATATATTTGAATTCTGAAAGGAAAATGCACATTATAGAAAATGCTTTAAATTTTATCATGTATACTTTAAAACAATGCCATAAACATACTCTTGTTACTGGCCGCCTGTGATAGTGAAATTGATTCCTGCATTTGTCTTTTTCAGAATGTCTTATCCAACCCGGTATTTGATTTGCATCTTCCTGTAAATAATATTAAAACATATTAATTTTAATAAAAACTTTTTATATACAGCATTTTGTATTATAACAATGTCTAATCAACTAATATTACGGATTGCGTGAAGTTTAATATAAGATGAAAATAATACATATATATATTTATCTAACTTTTTCATTATGATGAGCCACCATTCTTCTTGTTTGAGGTGTCGGAGGAGGTTGTGGCAAATCTTCATATTCTAATCTTGATCTTTCATCATAATTATAATTATTTCTGTCATTACGTTTGTCATCTGCAAATTCATTGACAGCATATTGCGTACGTTGTGGTGTTGATGTATACATACGCTGAGATATTTCATTTCCGCTATATTCAGAATATGCTCGCCTTTCGTCGTAATCTCCATTATGTCGCTGTACTACTGGACGTTCATCGTAATCCTAAAACATTATTTTTTATAATAATTGCTAACAGTGTACACTATGTAAATTATATTTAAAAGAAAAAAAAGTTTTACATTTTAGTTGTAAAATTTCTATCTCATATTATTCTAATAAAACATTAAATAAAAAATGAATATCTTCTATTTATCTTAAATATATATAATAAATATATGTATAGTATAATCAAATATTAGATTATTTAATATTTTAGTTTAAATTTTTGTATATTTAAGAGATTTTCATGTTTGTTATTCCGTTTAATAGAATTATTTATATATTTTTATCATAAAACAAATTATTAATTCTATAAATTACAAATTCTGTCTTGTGATTTCCAATCTATCAGTTATATTCCTCTCAAATATAATCAGAAGAGATATATAAATCTTATAGATTTTAATAAATTAGTATTAAATCTTATTCATTTCTAATTTTATTTTGAGCAATATGAAAAAAATGTTAGAAAATATGTTAGATGTTAAAGCAATTAAGAAAAAAAAAGGAAAATTATATATAAAAACATTTCCTAAGCTGAGTCATACAAAGTGACATGTAGCTAACAAATATTTAAAATTCGAGCATTTGTCTAAGAATGATTGTTAACAACTGTTAATATGATACTATTGCTGATGTATTATGAAATATATTTGTTTATATTATGAATAATGTAAATGACAAAAATTGCAAATATGCTTAAAAATGGGCTGTACTTAAATATACCTTGGATTTTTCAAGAGTGTTAGTAGTCACAGTCTCACTGTTGCTTCGTGACTCTGCACACAAAGTGTCATCTTTGCTCTGACTCTTTGATTGTCCATTTTGTAGCTGTTAGTATAACCAAGCGACTTTAAGTTATATAATAATTATGCTTGCAATCTAATTCTTTTAATTTAATTGGTTAATATATTCAATAATAACATAAAAATAATGGATTAATCACATATTTTTACTCTAATATAAAAATATTGCGTTTAAGATATAACATATTAAAATAACTGTTCAGCACAGTTATAGTTTGTTATTAATAGTTATTTGCTTTCAGAAATAATTATTAAACAGTTTTACTCTTATTTTATGATATGCGTGACTGACCTCATATGCATATTGATTATTTTGTGAGTAATGATGTGACGATGACGCATTATAATTTGCGTTTCTTCTGTCAGGATCATATTCTTCATGCGTATGTTGCATTTCATCAAAGCTTCTCTAAAAAACAATTTTACATGTATACATATATGTATATATATGTATATGTCTATTTTTTAATAATTGATCTTATGAGTTATCAAATAATTTTAGTATGATTGATAAGAAAATCGATTAAGGAATATGTTAATTTGTTATTACCTGATCACTAGAAGAACTGTACCTCCTAGATCGTCCCAATTCATTTTCTTCAATGTATTCAATTGTAATATCCTAATTTAGTTATAAATATTATTTTTAGCATTTCAATGATTGTTAAAAATACAATTTTTTAAATTAATATATCTGCTATCAATATTCGTATATAAGTATATGAATTTTAGTAACAATTAAATGTGAAGCTATTAATCTTAATACATAAAGCATAAAGTAAAAAATTACTATTGATTACTATTGATGAAATAATATGATTAATTACATATAAGAAATATTTTAGTATTCTATCAATTTTTTATTATTATGACTATATTATTTATTATTATGACTATATTATTTTTGTTATATTCTTTGAAATATTTTTACCTCTGGACTTACTACATCCGATTGTGGAGAAGCATCTATTTCAAGAGGATGTGTTAAAGGTCGACCTATTGTCATTGCAGTTTGCACTTCTTCGGGTGATACTATTTTATCATCTAATTTCTCAAGATTTGGCAAAGCTCGAAGTACAGATAATCGATATCTATTAAAATAGGATTATAATGATCCATCATAAAGTTCCTATAGTTTCTAATTTTAGAGTATTTATTATTAAATATTTACCCTTCCCTTTCTGCACATGGATTTTCACCGAGCCACAAATTTCGTAAATTAGGTAATCCTTGAAGATAGCAAATTTCATTTAAATCTTTGATATTATTTCGTCTTATAAATAAATCTTGAAGTTTGTGACAGTATTGAAAATCAGCAAGTGTATTAATGTTATTTATGCTAAAAATAAATATAAATGTAATTATTTTTTTATTTTAGATAGAGAAAGAAAGAGAAGAAAATTTATCCTTTAAATTAAACAATTTCAAATTAATGTTTTATTTTAAATAACAAAAAAATAAAGTTATTAATATTTAATAGCAATTCGCATGTAGTTTGTACAAAACAGTTTTGTTAACTCATTTTTATTTCATACGTATATACATAATATAAAATGAATTAATATGAATCATATACATATAAATATAAATCAAATTTAATTGATATAAAAGAAATCTATGTTATAGATATATATTTATTTTTATTTTTGTTAATATTATATAAGAAAAAATTGTTAATGATTTTTAATAATTTTAAAATAAAAATTACATGCTTTAATTATAATTATAATCATTCATTATAATTGTTCCAAACAGCAAATATATAAGTAAAACAGACTTTTTATAAAATCAATTAAAAAATTGTAACACTACGATTACTGAAATAAAAAGTTGCAGAGAAACACACATATATATTTCTTTTCATACATATTTAACATATATTTTTTTTAAGTTATTCTCTATAAAAGGAAGAAAATTGTACATATTTTTATTTCTTCCTTATTTTATAAAAGAGTTCAAGTATTTCTTTATATTATAAGTTGTAGTTAATATATCAAAAAATAAAAAATAAAGGAATTTTAATCTTTTTTTGAAATAAACTTTAGATATTCCAAATATTGATCTTTATATTTGCTCATTTTTCAATATTTATCTCACACGAATCAAAATGAATTCAAAGTTTGTGTGGGCAGAACAACTTCTGAAGTTGTGGGTTGTGACCATGAGTTTAACATAATCATATCACCAAAGTAGGAATACATTGCAGTCTTTATGTTTTTGTAAGATGAAAAATATCTTAGATCATGATCATCAATAGAATGAGTTTACGTTTCTGCGTAATAAAATATTTATTACTAAGTATTTTAATTCATTTTAACATACGATTTTTCGGTTCTTTACTACACATGATAGGTTCATGTTTCATATTTTCATTTACTAATAGATATAAATGTTAAATGATTCTTACATATATTTTAACGTTAATGTATTTAATGTATGTTTAATGTATGTTATATATTAATGTTATTTAAAAAAAGAAAAGAATAGAGATCATTAATTAATCAGGTGCTCCTAGTATTTCAAAGAAAAAAAATGTGTAGAATACAAATGATTCAATCATGTGTGTTAAAGGATAATCTGCTTTATAGCTTTATTCTAAATTACTTACTATATTATATTATTATGAATGAAATATAGATTACAATATTTTTCTTATTTTAATAATATCATTTAACTATTTTATCAAATCTCAACTTACCTTAATGATAATACTTCCACGTTTTTCATTTTTCTTAAGATACTGACATCTGTTAATTCTGTTCCCCTGTGTAAAAAATATATTGATTTAATTCAATATAAAGAGAAAAATATTGTTATAATTTATTTTTTACAGAGTCAAAATAGAATAGACAGAGTCATTCCAAAATAGAATAGATCAAATTTTATAAAAGCATTTATAATTCAATGTTCATTTCCTCAATTATAAATGCTTCTTGTTGCAACAATGTTTATAAATTGAACCAAAGCAATGTTATAGAAACAAAATAAGAAGTGTATACATTAATTTTTTTAATAAGTCACATTTATTCAGTAAGTTAATTATTTAAAGCTTCACTACATTTTTTACTGGCATGTTTTGTTTATAAAAATATTCCTAAAGCATTTATAAAAACATTCTAACTAAAGTAGCTATGTATCGTCATATGATTCTGTATGTATGTATTTGAATATAAACAAGATTGTACTAGATAGTAAGTAGAATTCGTCAGGTATATTTCCACGTATTCTTTCACATGCCAGAGTCTCGCAAATAGCAGTTAGTTACGCTTGGGTGATCATAATTCTCTTTTTTCCCATGGTATTGTAGAAAAATTTGATAACCTTGTCGCACGGTTTTTGTTCGTATGTAGCCAAATCAAAGCGTGTTTAATTGCTTCGAAATAATCAAGTCGCCGTAATTAATATCATATGACGTATACGGTTGTGCCGTTAAAGAGACCTGTCGTTGATATAAATACTCACCAGCAATTGAGTTTCTTTACAGCGGAAAAATCAGACACTCGTGTGCGAGCCACGACCATCTCTTCGGTCAACTTCACCATTATGTCATTCGCGTTTGGACGTTATTATAAAACAAAAAATTGATATGCGGTCATCCGAGAAGAAATTCAATGCAATTAATTCACGATAGAAATTGTGTACGAGATCACGGTAAATTTTTCAAGCAAAACGCACCCTAACCGATCGCCATGATGCCTTACTGTCGACTAGTCTGCCACTCAGCTGCTGCTAGTCGCGAAGTAGGCTGCAAATGCTTTCACTGATCGCTCACTTCTCATCGCACTCTAGTTCATGCGCACCTTAGCAGCTTACGAATACGGTCGGTTGCGTTAAATGATGTCAGGCTCATTCGTATTTGATGATCATATCTGTATATTTTTTTTATGATACTTGCGTCTTTTCGTTAAATTATCGATTAACTCAATTAATTCTTTAATCAATATTTATGAATTATTAATTTAATTTAGACACGATGCGCATCCATGCGAATACGCCGATATTGATGCAACTTAACATAATAACGTAATATACTCTATATATATGTTTGCGATATACTGCGCATTCATTATTTTCTTCAATAATCAGATGTATAAAAAATATATTGATTCCGCGGAAATCCATATAGAAGTATCAAATATTAAAATATTTGATTAATAATAAGGACGTCTTAACGTATGTAGACTGAATGTGAGAAAAAAATGTACTTATACATATAGTATAAAATTTTAATAACTATTTGTTTAATACAACATTACATTTGTTTAGTACAAATGTAACGTAACATTTACTTATGGTAAATAAATATACATTTATTAAATAAAAAAATTGATAGTTAAATATTTTTTATCGTACCACAAATAAATAATATATTTATGTTTATTAAATATTCAAACAAATATTTATTAAAATTTAGTATTTTTTTCTCATCAATCGTGTAGAGTTATTATCATATCAGTCATATTTTTTTGAGATCGTAAAATTTCTGGAATGTGATACTTTTTATTGATATAATTCTTATCAATATAATTTCATGAATATAAAATTTTTATTAAATAAAAAATTTGTATTTATAAAATTATATTAACAAACATAATTAAAATAAAACTTCTCAAATATTTAAAAACTTAAAGAATCAATAATATATGTAGAAAAATATTTTATTATTTCTTCGGCACATCAACTATTCTTAAGAAATGAGATGTTATTTATTTAACTATGTTGTTTATATTTCTTAATAATTTAATGAGAAATGTTTCTGATTATGAATATTGCTTATTAGTTTATTATATTTTTGCTATTTACATTGTGTTGACTGCAGGATGTGAATATATAAATCTGTTGTAATCTATCTATCTCGTGGAGTTCTCTTATTTTATCTAATCATTTAATCACGTTGGAACAAATAAGAATCTTTGTTGCCTCAGTGAGGCAGATGGTACCATGGCTTACATTAATATGAGAACGTAATAATTTATTTAATTCATTGAGAATGACTTGAAGTAAGTCGAAACAAGTATGAAATTGAAGATACACTTATATTAATATATATTAAATCTTTATTATTATTATATTTGCCCACTAATTATATACCGTGTTGATTCCTACTTCTCTTATACATATATTGATTCTTTAATTTGAAAATTATATTAATAAGAATTATATCAATAAAAATTATGTTCTAGAAATTTTATTTTATTCATATAAATTATGTTGTAGAAATTCTACTTTATTTATATCATAAATATTTATCATGTTATCTATATAGATATCTATATAGATATATGTATATAGATATCTGTATAGTTAGTTTTATCATCCCATGCAGCATAGAAGATTGAAGCAATATTACTGCAATGTTGCAATATTATAGATTGCAATGTAATATTGCAGAAATGTAAATAATATGCCTGCAAAATGTCAGTAATATGCTTGTAATATTCTACAAACATTGCAAAACTATAATTCTTTAATTGTTACAATAATAATAATATAAAAATATAAGTTTTTACAATATTTATGTAGTACAATCTTTTAGTTTAACAGTAGTTTTTATGATATAATAATTAATATAATTTATTTTATATTTAAATAAAAAATTTATTGAGCTATTATTTGACGGCCATTTCATTAGCTAAATTTTATATTTATTTTAAATATAAAATCAAAAGATTGTATGATATCGAGTTTGAATACAATCAATGCATCATTATTGGAAGACGATAAGCAATTAAATTACTGAAAACGATTTATCGAAATATGTATTAATTGTGTGATTAATGATATATTTATGCCTGAACGCAAGAATAAACCAACGCCCGAATTTTATTGATAAATCATACCGTCATTTTTTAATTGATTTCAATTGACTCGGAGTGGTTTCGAATTAAAAAGAATCACTGCGATTAA
>Ga0157363_1006030_pt1 | contig 11378 bp, 11 predicted proteins | sample AttsexASBM1_FD_111477 | JGI IMG/M metagenome (GOLD analysis project Ga0157363, IMG submission 111477) | Fungus gardens microbial communities from leaf cutter ant in Ribeirão Preto, State of São Paulo, Brazil - Atta sexdens ASBM1 | ecosystem: Host-associated > Fungi > Mycelium > Unclassified ...
AACACGCTCCCGAAGATCATCACTCAATGCTCGTGCCATCATCGTCTCCATCAATGAAAACGGTGAATCACAAGACCTCTTCAGTGTCACCTCTCGATTCAGAGTTCAGTGGAACCGCTCTAGATAAGCCGAGAGCACATCGTCAGGTTTGCCATCCATTTTGACGAGACCATTTTCAAGCCACAGAACGCGTGTGCACCACTCCCTCATGACTTCAGGCATGTGAGATGAGAGCACCATGATTTCCGCTTTTCCAACAATGTCCTCAAGACGCTTACGAGCCTTGTTGCGGAATGCGCCATCACCCGCCATGAACCACTCATCCATCAGCAGAACCTGAGGGGCGATAGCGGTAGCCAGACCAAAAGCCAGCCTGACGGACATCCCGGAACTGTAGGCCTTGATTGGCATTTTCATGTATGAGCCAAGTTCGGCGAACTCTTCAACGTCCCGTTCTACGGCTGCAGTCTGGGCGCGTGAGAGGCCCGAATAAAGACCCCGCAGACGAATATTTTCCTGCCCACTCAGCTCAGGGTTCATGCCAAGAGAACTGTCCAGCAGCGTACCCAGCGTGCCTTCAATGCGCACACGCCCTCCGACCGGCTCATAGATACCCGCCAGCGCCCGAAGCAGTGTCGTTTTCCCCGCCCCATTTCCACCAATCAACCCCAGCCTGTCTCCAGGTCTGAGCGTGAAATCTATACCACGCAGTACTTCCACCACGACGCGCTCCCGCGCATCCTGCGCCAAGTGAGCCGTAGGGGAGTTTCCATTTATTCCAGAGAGCGAACGGCCAAGGTGACGCTTCAGGGAGCGGCTTTGGCCATGATACAGGGGAAAACTGACCTGCAGCTTTTCGACGACGACTGAAGGCATAAAAGGCGCTCAGATCCAGTAAGTAATGCGCGCGCGCATCCGACAGAAGAAGACTGCCGCAATACCCCAGAGCACAAACGCCTGAGTGATTGCTGCAAACCAGATTGAAGGCCGTACACTCCCACCAAGAAGCGGGGCGCGAACGATCTCCAGAATTGGGTAAAACGGATCGAGCAGTAAATACTGACGCCCCAGATAAATCAGGTCCGGCTTCCAGATCACCGGGGTCACGAAGAAAAAGACCTGCAACACCGAGACGATGATCGGAGGAATGTCGCGAAAGCGTGCTCCGAGCATCCCGATCAGCAGAACCCCTGCAAAACTGTCTGCAATCCACAGGGGCAGACTGACCAGCAGGCTCCAGCTCTGATGGGGCCAGACGTGGAAGATTGCAAACACAGCCACGATTACCACAGCATTGTGCAGCAACGTCAGCACGTTGCGAACAATAACTCTCAGAACCGGCAAACTGGCTGGCGTTCGCATGGAATGAAACTGTGAAGCGCTCTGGGTGAAAACCGTCGCCGCATCAATGGCAATGGTTGAGATGAAACCCCAGAGTACAATCGACAGAGACAGGAAAGGCAGATAACGCGGCAGGTCCATATGGAAGAGCTTGCTGTAAATCACACCCAGCGCCGCAACCATCACTGCGGTAGAAAGAGTGAGCCAGAAAGGTCCCAGCATCGAGCCCCGATAACGCATCTTGATATCGAGCCAGCCCAACGCGAAAGCAAGCGGGAACAGCTTAAGCCCCGCGCGCAGATCCGCCCAGGCAGCCGTTACACGACCGATCCCCCGCTGGGGTGCAAATTCAAGAACAGGAGAATGGGAGAGATTGTCCGCCATGAGCATCTCCCTATCATGATTGTGCCACTTGGCTATCCCCCTGCTGCAATTCAGATGCGCGAAGGAGAGAGGCAGCTACAATTTTCCTTGCATCCAGACGCATCCTCGCCGACATGCTGCGGTCATGTCATATGCTGTGAAGGAAATGTTCGTCACTCTCCAGGGTGAGGGTGCGCAAACAGGCCGTGCGTCGGTATTCTGTAGGTTTGCTGGTTGCAATCTATGGTCCGGCCGCGAAAGTGACCGCGCGACTGCGGCATGCCAGTTCTGCGATACCGATTTCATCGGGACGGACGGCGAAGGTGGGGGCCGTTTTGAAACAGCTACTCTCCTCGCGGAAACAATTGAAGCGTGTTGGAACAGCCGAGCCGATTCATCAGGACGCCGATACGTCGTCTTCACAGGCGGCGAACCCCTGCTACAGTTGGATCCAGCGCTGATTGATGCCGTCAGCAAACGCGGGTTCGAAATAGCGGTCGAAACCAATGGCACGATCAAAGCCCCCGAAGGTATCGATTGGATCTGCGTAAGCCCAAAGCCGGGTGGAAAGCTCATTCAGAACACAGGTTCTGAACTGAAGCTGGTTTATCCTCAGACGGAGCTGCCACCTGAGATGTTCAAAGAGCTGACATTTGAGCATTTCTGGCTTCAACCGATGGACGGCCCTGAGCGTCTGGAAAACACGCAGGCCAGTGTTGCATATTGTCTGGAGCACCCACAGTGGCGCCTGTCCCTTCAAAATCACAAGATGATCGGAATTCCATGAGCACCGCCCTTGTTCTGTTCTCTGGCGGCCAGGATTCCGCAACCTGTCTTGCCTGGGCCCTGTCACGCTTCGAACGCGTCGAAACCGTCGGCTATGCTTACGGCCAGCGTCATGCTGTCGAACTTGAATGCCGGAACGTCCTGCGTGAGAAAATGACGGCTATTCATCCGCAATGGAGCAGCCACCTCGGGGAGGATCATACGATCGACCTTGCGTCCTTGGGTGCATTGTCCGAAACGGCCCTGACACGCGAAGCCAGCATAGGCTTTGCAGAAAACGGCCTACCGAATACGTTCGTCCCCGGTCGTAACCTGATTTTCCTGACATTTGCGGCCGCTCTCGCCTTTCGCCGGGGCGCAAAACACATCGTCACGGGTGTGTGCGAAACGGACTACTCCGGCTACCCGGACTGCCGTGACGATACGATCAAGGCCTTGCAGGTGGCGCTCAATCTGGGGATGGACAAGCGCTTCGTCCTGCACACGCCCCTGATGTGGATCGACAAGGCACAGACCTGGGATCTGACAGAAGAACTGGGCGGAGAGTCGCTCGTCAACCTGATCCGGGAAGACAGTCATTCATGCTACTTGGGAGACCGCACACATCTCCACCCGTGGGGATATGGCTGTGGCACCTGCCCGGCTTGCGAACTGCGTGCAGATGGCTGGCGCCGCTACTGTGAGAGCCATTCATGAACGCCGAACTCGTCTTCACCAGACGTTTCTGCATGGGACACCGACTGATTGCTGGTGCAAGCGAGAAATGCGCGCTCCCGCATGGGCATAATGAATTCATAACCGTTACCCTGCGTGCCACGAAGCCCGCCCGACTGGATGGTACGGGCAACATGATCGTGCCGTTCGCGGATGCGAAATCGCGTTGGCATGATTTCGTGGATACCAGCCTCGATCACGCCCTCCAGCTTTCCGAGCATGACCCGCTTCTGACCTGGTTCCGCACAAACGAGCCAGAGCGCGCATCAAGGATTGTCGTAACTCCAGGTGATCCAACAACCGAAATGCTGGCAGCCCTGCTGATGGCCAAACTCGGGGCCATTTTGCTCAACCAGGGAGATGCTTTGCGGGTTCATGCCATCGAACTGCAGGAAACTCCGACCAACACTGTACGCCTGAGCGGAAACCCTCAGGATTATCTGCCCCACCAGCAGCGCCCCGCAGAGCAGTGCTGGTGGAATCGTGCAGACAATAGCATCTCAGACCCATTCTGAAGCTTTTCAGCCTTTCAAAAGGGCCATAATTTCCATCCGGGCCGCAGAATTGCTTGCCCAGATACCGCGCGCTACGGTCGTTACTGTAGTCGAACCCGGCGAGCGTACACCACGCATGCTCATGCACATGTGCTCACCTTCCACCACCACCAGAATAGCTTCAGGCGCGAGTATGTCTTCCATACCCTGAGCAATCTGGTCTGTCAGACGCTCCTGCAACTGAGGTCTTCTCGCGAACCCCTCAACAAGACGCGCAATCTTGCTGAGACCCGTCAGACGACCACCCGCAGGCAGATACGCCACATGCGCACGACCATGAACAGGCAACAGGTGATGTTCGCACATCGAATGGAAGAGAATATCCTTCACAATCACCGCACCATGGTGGTGGTCAGCGGAAAACTGCGTCTTCAGATGATCACGAGGGTCCTGATGCAGTCCACCCAGCACTTCCAGATACATCCGGGCCACACGATCGGGTGTATCGCGTAGACCCTCCCGTTCAGGATTCTCGCCCAGAGCTGTCAGAATTTCACGAACCGCAGCGGCAATCCGATCTTCGGCATCTACAGGGCGTTTCAGGGCGCCAAGTGGGCGCGGGCCTTCCGCCTGAGCGACGGGAATACTGGCAGTCGCAGCGTTCAGGTTGCTCATATCGGGTTATGCTCCTCTGTTCCCCGGTTCGCGACGGGTCACATCTCCCCCGGTCCGCGCCAGGACAGCTAGCGCCTCCGAGACCCGGCGTCCACCAATCTCGAGATCTGGAGCAATTTCCAGAAGAGGCTCAAGGACGAATGCGCGCTCGAACATCGACAGATGCGGCAGAGTAAGCACCCGATCCGACATTGTGCGCTCACCATAATGCAGGAGGTCGATATCCACGGCTCGCTCACCCCAGCGAAGGCCAGGCTGGCGCCCAAGGTCGCGCTCTATTTCCTTGCAAAGCCGCAGTACCTGATGTGGCACAAGCGTCGTTCGCCCGGTGGCGCACAGATTGACGAATGGGGGTTGCTCGATCCCACCCCAGGGCGCCGTGTCATAAAACGACGAAACAGCCTCAATCGTCAGACCGTCCGCCTGCCCCAAACGTTCAAGAGCAGCTTGAAGGACAGCCTCCCTGTCGCCCAGATTAGCACCTAGCGAAAATGCAATGTCGTGCGTCCGCAACCGTTCCACGCGGGCAGCCGTTCCTGAAATGGCATATGGGAGCGGTGCTGAGGGTTTGCGCACTTCAACCAGCACGAAATCCACACGACCCAACTGCGTGAGCACAGCCTCCGCGATCCGCCCCGCAACAGTCTCGATCAATTGAAATGGAGGGCCAGTCACAATACGTGCCGCGATATCACACAACGTGCCGTAACAGACGGCCTGCTGATAATCATCATCCGCAATGGCGCCGGAAAGGTCTGCGCGGATTTCAATATCTACAACAAACCGCTGCCCCAGACGCGTCTCCTCTGCAAGTACGCCGTGATACCCGAAAAGGCACAGATCCTTGACGAAGACTGAGGTCAAAGCTGGGGAAATCATTCACCGCGCTCCAGAATATGCTGCATTCCAAAGGCATCGACATGCTCTCGCACATCATGCACCCGCACGATGTCTGCGCCTCTGCGGGCACCGTAAAGATTGGCGGATAATGTTCCCGCCAGCCGCTCATCAACAGACCGACCCAGAAAATGCCCGAACATTGATTTGCGCGAAAGCCCCAGCAAAACAGGCAACCCATACTCTGCCTTGAGATCACGGATCCGCGCTATGGCCTGCACATTCTGATCCGGTGTTTTTCCAAACCCCACTCCCGGATCGAGGATCAGCCGCCCGCTTTCCACTCCCGCACGCTGCGCCAATTCAAGGGATGCATCAAAAAAACGTCGCCAATCCGCCACGACATCCAATGCTCCATCCACCTCCACGCGGTTGTGCATAAGCACCGCATAGGCCTCTGACTGACTGACAACATGCGCCATGTCCGGATCGGCCTGAAAACCCCACACATCATTGACGATCAACGCCCCTGCACTGATCGCCTTCGCCGCGACCCATGCCTTGGTTGTATCGACCGACAGAACAGTTCCTGAAGCTGAAAGCCCTGAAAAGATGGGCGAAAGACGCGCCCACTCCTCCTCTGGAGACACAGGAGAAAATCCAGGCCTCGTAGATTCTCCACCAATATCGAGCAGATCAGCACCATCGGCCAGAAGGGCCTGCGCATGCCTTAGCGCCTCCGGTGCCTGAGCAAACCGCCCACCATCGGAAAAGGAGTCAGGTGTTACATTCACAATTCCCATCACGAGCGGACCATGAGAGCGCTTCATCAAGGTTTCATGAAATCGGGCAGCAAGTCCCATTCCGGCACTCTTATTGTTCATCGAACAGGGTTTTCATGTTGATTTCGGAACTCGTGTTGCCACTGATGTGGCAACGAATGGCTTTGTACGCCCATCCTCGGCGCGGTGTCGGGTCCATGGAAAGGCTTGGCCAGATATTCCGCCAGATTTTTTTCAGGTATGGGGCGCGAAAACAAATAGCCTTGGATTTCAGTGCATCCTTTTTCCCGAAGGTACTGATACTGCTCATCCGTCGCGACACCTTCAGCCGTGATCGCCACGCCGAGATCCACAGCCAACTCAAGCACAGAACGCACGACAGCGGCGCTTCGCGCGTCCTGCAGCATATCCTGCACGAAAACCGCATCAAGTTTGATCTTGGAAAAAGGAAAGCGCTTCAGATAGCTCAGTGATGAAAAGCCCTTACCAAAATCATCCAGAACAATCCTGACACCCAGATTATTCAGCGCGGCCAAAGTGCTGAAGACTTCGGCTCTTGGCTCCAGAAAAATCGTCTCAGTCATTTCGAGTTGCAGCCGAGAAGAAGGCAAGCCCGTACGCTTCAGAATTTCCGTCACCCTCAACAACATTCCAGGGTCCATGAAATGCGGAGCGGAAATGTTAACAGAAACCCATAATGTCTCCGGCCATTGCATAGCGGCGTTACAAGCAGTTTCCAAAACCCAAAGATCAAATTCCTCGCAGAGATCATCAGCCTCAATCACACGAATGATACGCTCAATGGACATCCTGCCTGATGAGGGACCATTCAGGCGCGCCAGAGCCTCAAAGCCCTGCACTTGAAGCGTCTGCGCATTGACGATCGGCTGATAGACAAGCTGAAAAGCGCGGTTACGCACAGCACTGCGCACATCTTCAAGCAATATCCGATGAAACGCCGCTACACTTTCAACGGCATAATCATAAATGCAAACGTGCTCGACATCGTCATTCATCGCTTCCTGCAACGCATCTGCTGCGGCATCCATCAGTGCAGCAGCCTGATCTCCAGTTTCCGGCGCCAGTGCTATGCCGATGCTAACCTTGAGGTGTATTGCCTCACCACCAAAGTCAAACGGCAGTTCCAGAGCCTCAATAATGCGTTGCGCGCAAAACTGCACATGCCCGATATTTGAAACTTCACCTGCCTGCCCGGGACACAACACCAAAAACTCGTCCGCGCTTCGCCTGCTAACGAAATCCGCTCCATGAACCACTTTGCCAAGACGTCCAGAAATCTCTTGAAGGAGCCTCTCCCTCCCATCCGCTTCCGAGCTTCGGGGAACACTTTCCAAACCGTCAATCCCGATCATCAACAGCGCAAAAGGTCTTTTTTCTGAAGCCAGGGACAACAGCGATTCGTGCAGACGTTCGGAAAAACCGAGATTGTTCGGAAGACCGGTGAGCGTGTCGTGATGGGCGTCATGGGACATTTTGCGATCAGCGTCGTGCGCCTTCGTCACGTCCGCGCCAACGCCGCGATGTCCAAGGAAAATGCCTTCTGAAAAAATCGGTCGGCCAGTCAGTGTCCACCAGTGAGGAATGCCATCCATCATGACGCGGATCCGCAACTCCCGGAATGCCAGCCGATGGGTAATGCAATAGGCGAGCTGTGCTGCCGCAGACCCATCCCCGGTATGTCCCGCCGGCAAATCCAGGAGATCCACAAAGCGGCGCCCCTGCACCTGACTGATCGAAAGATTGAACATTTTGGCAAATCTGGCAGAGGGATTGTAAACGCACCCAGCAGAATCTGTATGCCACAGCCACTCGCCAAGCTGACTGTCAGAACGCCGCATGAGCAGACTGACGATTTCCGCCTGTTCTCTCTGTTCAAGCGTTGCGAGGAAAAGGCGCCCACGAAAGCGACGCCCCAGACGGCCCATTACCACAACAAATATCGAGCAAAGAGTGAGCTGCATGATGGCCGAGACATTGGGAAGAAAACTGCCATGCCAGGCGCGTAGCAGGGCAACATACGCCCCCCCCACGATCAGCATCGTCATCACCTCGACCGCATTCTCTACCGCACTGGTCGCCAGGACAGATGCCAGAAGGCCGATGATTGCCATCATCGCAAACAGTGAAGCTGCCTCTCCCGAGAGCGAGAAGGTGTGCAGCACGAAAAACGCCCAGACAATACCAAGAGCCGCGTTCAACAACAGCACAGCACGCCATAAAGGCCGGTAATCAACGCGGTCCGATCTCGCACACACCCTGTATTCCGGGCAGTCCGGGCAGACTTTCCTGAAAGTTGAAATGGCCTCGCCTTCTCCAAGGGCACCATCTTCAGGAGACGCCAGCAGCCTGGCGATGCGTGGCAGCATGATCGTAGACCATACGGACATTATCCCGATAACCCCGACGAGAACGACTGAACCCGCCTGAACATCCACGTTGAAGAGCGCAATAAACGCCACCATTGCGGTAAGGGCATGCATGAGAAAATAAACTGGTATCCGCTCATACAGATTGCGCAGGTTTGCACGATCAACAGCACACTGCAGATGAGGCGGCACTTCCAGCGGAGGCACCAAACGCACAGTAATAGCCAGAATTTTGATACTTCTGATGACACCGCGCCAAATGACGAATGGCAAAGAAAAAACCACTGGAATTTTACGTGAAATTCCTATTTTGCTGCTACAGTAAGAATCTCCAGAAGTATTGCGGTAGCAATCATCCGCCTGATTACAATTTTTGATATTGGTATTTTTTGTCTCACGCTGAAATTTTCGTAGCACATTCATTCTCTATCGAATAATTTCAAACATATCATTAAAATAATAAATGCATCTTTACAGAATAATATCAAAAAAGAAAAATTTCGCGATTTCCAAAATAAATTCGAGACGAACCCCGAAATATACCGGGCTCAAAAATATGGGGGAGATCCTCATATGGCTCCCCCATAATCTTCAGGCTTTACGGGCCCGCTCCAGAAACTCGTCCATCTGATCCGGCTCAAGTGCCCCCGGAGCCATCGCCGCAGTCCCGAAAATAAATGTCGGAGTGCCATCAAGATTGACCGCACGGGCCTGATCAAGATTTGTCGTAATGAGTGCCACGGTCTGGGGCGCGCTCATATCAGCAGCAAAGCGCGTCATGTCCAGACCATTCGCCTTAGCCACCTCGCTCACGCGATCCATGGTTGGCTTTGTCGTATCGTCCATCAATGCCCGGCGCATAACGTCATATTTTCCCTGAGCGCTGGCAGCGAAAATTGCTCTGGTATCGATCACACTCCCCTCTCCAAGAACAGGGACAAGCTTTTCCACAAGCCGAACGTCAGGGTGCCTTGCAAGGAACGCGTCTACAACTGGCATCATATGGCGACAATACGAGCAGCGCGGGTCAAAGAACTCGACGACCGTTATCTTGCCATGCGGGTTACCGCGCACCGCAAAATCAGGTGCCTGCTGCAGCTCGTCGCGATGCGCACGGACACCAGCCATCGACTTGTCTTCCTGCTGCTGCTGCGCCTTGACGCGCAAAGAGCGGATTGCCTCCGTCAGGATGGTGGGATCGTCCTGCAGCGCCTGCCGCATGATCTGGACGATAGCCGCACGCTGCTTGGTGGAAAAAACCGCATCTGCCGAAGCAGACTGGGCCCGGGCTGCTCCGGTCAGAGCGGAAAAGCCAGCGATGGCAGCCAGAACAGGCGGAAGCAGACGATATTTCACAGGAAGCTCCGGATCATCGGAAAAGTAAGACAGTGCTTTGCATACCGACAAAGTCAGACTGGATCAAAGAGAAGCTCACCCCTCCCCTCCGGCAACGTTTGCCGTTATGCTCATTCAGCTCTAATTGCTAAAATCTCTGCAGGGCTGCCCTTGCGGGGATAAACGCCATACACCTGACCCGATACCACACACTGGAGAAACGCCACGTGGCGCACCGTCGAGCCCAGATTTCCGCCCGCGGCCCCATGACGGGTCGCTGCCTGCATTTCGGTCTGATGGCCTCCGTCGCTTCGGGCCTCCTGCTGAGTGCCTGTTCATCTGTATACTCAGGTGTAGGCGACCTCGGTCACAGTCTTTTTGGCAAGACCACCGCAGCGCCACTTTCAGGCAGCATTGGCACCGTCGTCGCCGATGAACCACAGGCCGCACTGGTTGGGCATGATGTCCTTGCACGCGGAGGCAATGCCGCCGACGCCGCCACCGCCACGGCACTCGCTCTGGGCGTAACGCTACCATCACGCGCATCGTTGGGCGGCGGCGGTGCATGCCTGATCGCCCGTCCCGGGTCACCTGTTCAGTCCATCGCATTTCTGCCGGGCGCCGCCACCAGTCAGGGCGCAGACCGCCCAGCCGGAACTCCGAGCATGATCCGTGGGCTATACTTGATGCAGCTGCATTTCGGGTCTGTGGAATTCTCAGACACCATGTCTCCTGCTATTGGCCTGGCCAGCAACGGCATCACGGTGAGCCGTGTCCTCGCCTCCGACCTTAAGACAGTCAAAGACGCCCTTCTGGCCGACGGCTCCTCACGCGCCGTGTTCGGCCGTGGTGAAAGCGACGTACTGGGGGCTGGCGACAACATGACCCAGCCACGTCTGGCCGGTTTTCTGGAACGGGTCCGCACCGCAGGGGTCGGGGACCTCTACAACGGCGCACTGGCAGACGTGTACGTGACCGCTGCCCAGAAAGCCGGCGGGGGCCTCAATGACGATGATCTACGCCATTCACTCCCTGTGCAGACAGACGCCCTGACCACGCACGTCAACAACATTGACGGCGCATTCCTCGCACCACCAGCAGATGGCGGCCTTGGTGCTGCAATCCGCTATACCACCGGGGCTTCTGCGCAGGGTGCGGTTGCTGCATGGCGCGCCTCCAAAGCTTCGGGCGTTGCATCAGCGCAGGCAGCCCTCGATGCTGGCACGGCTGGCTCCGGCACACTTCCAGCTCTTCCCGCTTCAACCTCATTCGCCATTACAGACCGTCAGGGCATGGCAGTAGCCTGCACCCTCAGCGATAATAATCTGTTCGGCACAGGCCGCATGGCTGGAAATACGGGCGTCATTCTTTCTGCGTCCCCCGCCACGAAGCCACAGCCCCTTCTTGCAGCAGCAATTCTGCGCAGCGGCCGGACATTGCGTGCCGTGATCGCGGCTTCGGGTCAGAATGAAGCCGCAGATGCCGTCGGAGATGCAGCACGCGCAGCCGTACGGGGCGAAGAACTTCCGCATGTAGGCGCAGGCCGCATCAACGCCATCACCTGCACGGGCAATGCCTGCCGCGGCTCCATCGATCCCCGCAGTGCCGGACTTTCCGCCGGCACCACAAACTAATCCCTAGCCCGAAAAACTTCGGACCAGACT
>Ga0157363_1006032_pt1 | contig 11377 bp, 6 predicted proteins | sample AttsexASBM1_FD_111477 | JGI IMG/M metagenome (GOLD analysis project Ga0157363, IMG submission 111477) | Fungus gardens microbial communities from leaf cutter ant in Ribeirão Preto, State of São Paulo, Brazil - Atta sexdens ASBM1 | ecosystem: Host-associated > Fungi > Mycelium > Unclassified ...
TAATAAAAGTTTTCTTTGTCTCACAAGATATGTAAATATCAACCTTTCTAAAATTAAATATTAAAATTAAATAAAAAATAATATTCGCGGTTTCTTCAAATTGCAACTGTTTTAAGAGTAATTCGCATCGAGGTATCGTCATAGAAGTAGCTGACAAGCCGAAATGCACGCTGTACTTTATAGATAATTAACATAATCAACGAGGTCATTACGCTTGCTAAACCAGAATGCGATTGTTATGCCACATGTTATCACTCTGCTTCAGCAACACGTGACGCAATAATTGCTCCGTTTTAGTAGTTCGCGACGTACTAATTTTACGACGCTTTAACCTGTCAGACATCTGTCCACTGGCCACTTTTTAATAGAACAAAAATAATTATATAAAATTACTATATAAAAAAGAATTTATGAATTTTGTTTTTCTTTTTTTCTCTTCTTTTTTTGTAATAATTAAGTCGGTTGAAATATTTTTTTCCGGTTAATATCTTCAAATAGATTCAATATTCTCTTTGAAAATTTCGTTTCTTTAAGAACAAGAAATAAATATTCTTCTATTAGATGTCCGAAGCATTAGAATCATTTAACTATTACAAATTATTTACGACTTTTTAAGCTTTTATTTCTGAAATTAACAATTATTTTTAATGATTTTTCGCAATTCAAAAAAGCAAAACATTCGAAAAAAAGAAAGTAGCTGTCATAACTAAAAACTACATGTGGTAACTAAGTGGCAAATGTAAAATATGGACAATTAAAATATAGCTATCATATCTAATGTCTTAGCTGTGATATCTATATTATAACAATAGCAAATCATTTCGCTGTAGTTTAAAGTTATGGTAGCAAATATATTATAACAAATCAAGATTAGCTGCGACAAAGAAAATCTTTTTTTCTATATTATTTAATCTCTATGATTATCATGACATTTAAATTACGATCAAAAGACAATGGCATAGTTTAGAAAATTTTTGTTATCTTTGGAAAATTATTTGATGTTTTTTCTAAATTTATTAAAATATTAAATAATATTAAAATTTCAAAGTACTTAATATATTAATTTTATGATTTAAAAGTCATAAGATATTTTACAACGTATCAAACATAACTCACATAAACTGATGTACGTAACATTATACTAATGCAATACATAAATGTACGTATGCATAATGTATTATTGATTATATAGATTTTACACGAAATAATTAATTCTAAAATTGTATCGCGTCATATGATCTGTCAAGCAATGAAATATTGACATAATAGATATAGTAAAAATGATTTTGGAACATCGTTTGCTTTGATGTCATTGAATGTTGAAGCAGGTGCAATATAAAAGAGAGTAAGTTATATATTTCAAGTTTCTCTTTGCACAAAATACACGCGAGTGTCTGTATCGTTCGTGTATATTACTGTAGAGGTGTAAAGGAAGAACCGAACGGACGCACTGCGAGTGAAATATGTTCGTTTATATTTCATTCAAAGTGCGTGCACTCGCTTGTTCCATTACACATTCATGCAATAGTGTACAGAGGCGAAAAATACTCGTACGTTTAATAAAAAGGGAGAAGAACGACATTGTTTTCGTTTCCCTTTCCACGTGTATTTACGATAGCAGATTTTACTTCTTCTGTTTCCGAGTTTTAATGGAATTACAACAATTATTTCTCTATATTACACAATGCAAAGATATACCATCAAATAAATTTGTGTGCATACCAAACAAATAATGTTATTTTGTGCAAAGTGTCAGTCTGATAGATATATATCTCCATTTTACGTCGCACTACAGCTTTGCTGACAGCCAATATTCCTCTCATACCCTCGAGCTACAACCATGATATCCTTGCATGCAACGAACAATCGAGTTCTCAAGGAACGTCGCCTCATCTCGCTTATAGCGAAAAGGCGTCGTGTGTGCAACTCCATTTCAAAACCAGTTGGTCGCATGGCACACAAAGATGACGGGCTCGCGCCTCGCCAGCAAGACTTGAGTCTTTTAATGGACGAAGTGTAATCCTAGCTCTTCGCTTCATGTCCGCGTGTCACATCGAGCCATTCTACCGTCCCCCGCAATATTCTCCCGCACTCGGCTTTCGCCTCCTTACTTTCCGTCACGCTTAGTGACTCCACGTTGGAGTGAGTGATGCGCGTAGTTTGCGCTCGCGATGAAACTTGTCCTTGGACTGGACTCGCTTCTCGGCGGCCCACTTTGTCCTCTCTTCGTTATTTCGCCAGGGAGAATGCTTGGACAGGTAGAAAACGGTGCAACAACGCGCATTTATGTAGCAGTCTCGTCTATTGTAATATGTACGTCACACGCTGCCTTCTACGATTGTACGTTACATGAATGGATATTCTTGGAATGTCTCTTGTATTGCAATCTATGCGACAAATGCGGACATTTCGATATTTTTTACAGGAAATTTCATTTTCTTCTCATTTCTCACAAAACTCACATATCAAATAAATTTTTATCAATCTCATATCTCATATACTATCTTATGTATCATATATATTACTTTAATGTTAAAATACAGAAAATATATAAAATACACCGTAAATGGATAAAAAAAATAAAAACTGTACTGTTAATAAATAAATAAAAATATTCTGAGAATAGCTTAGTGAAAGATAATTCTAGAAAATGATTGAAATGCAAATGCATAATCTATTCTAGGATAAAATAATATCTTCAACAAGGCATGATATAAAAAAGATATTTAAATAATATCGATATTTTAAAACATTTTTTTTCGGAAATTAATCTATACGTCCTACGTATTGCAAAAATGTTTTATGAATATTCGTTATTTCTATAATACATAGAAATGACTAATGAGATATGTCTCTCGCCTATTTTAAATCTATCTTCAGAAAATCAATAAACTTGGTCGCAATGACACACCGCGACACATCACTTCTAGATCATATGGAATTTAATCACGCCATAATAATGTCATTCTCGTGAAAAGGATGCAAAGACGCCACGTCAGTTACTGGAATAACGTATCACACGTTGTTCCAGAAATTATTATACAAGATATGCCATAGCCATCGCGTATAATACTTTAATAGCGTGTTTTAGAGATTAATTAAAATTTAAAAATACGATATGAAAATATCGTAATAATTTTCAAGTTAAAAGCAATTTAAATTAATCAAACTAACAAGATAAAGAACTACAAGACAGAGCTAGATGTTTAATGCTAATTATATAGTAATAAGTTTCGTAAAACATACAATATATTTCGACCTCTATCAGATTATTATCAAAATATTAATAAAAAATTATTAAAAGCGATATATAATACTAATGCAATTATAATAGCAATTACAGATATAAAATTAAAATTATAACATTAAATCGCTCTTACGAATTCAACTGTTTTAATATTTTTAATGTAATTTTAATTTTACTGTTTTTAATACGTTATAATTTCAATTTTACATCTTTAATTGCTGTTTTAATATCATTATTACAGTTTTTAATCATTTTTATTTTGTTGATATTGATAAAAAAATAATAAAGACTAGAAACGCGTATCCTTATTGTTTTATGAGGTTCATTGTTGTATAATTAAACATCTAACTCTGGTTCGTAGCTCTCTATCTCGTTTAGTTTAATTTAATTGAGCGTTATTTAGAATTTAAATTAAATATAATTAAATTTAAATTAAATATATCACACAAAACGTCGAGCTTCTAACTAAGCTTACACGAGCAATCTGTTATGAATTTATTTATGTTACTAATTCTCGATTAATTTTTATTGCCGAGCTAATTTTTTCCGATATTTGAAATGTTTTATATATACCTATATAAATAATAATCAGTTTGTTAATAAATAGATTACTATTGGCAAAATTTTAACTTTATTTTTTTTGCTAGTTATTTAATAATAAAGATTAGTGATTTTTGTTCAAAGATTTTATCTATTTAAATTTTATTTATCAAGTGTCCATGAAATTACATTTACGTACGATATATAACAACTTTACAAAATTTTCATATAGATCCAATATCTAATTTAAAATAAAAATTCATTTTTATTACTCAATATCATTTCTGTTACTCATAAACAATTAAATTTGCAGATATAAATAATAAATAAAAAATAAATTTCACTCAAAGTTGTTTTATCATTACCCGATGCTTTCCAAGTTTCTTCTCTCAGCTTTCTTCGTTTCACTTGCACAACATTCACTCTTGAGAATGTAGTTAATTACGATTACGTGAATAAGACGATTGTACCATACTCTGCACAATGCTTCCGAGATTTACCGCACGCGGCATGCTCTTTATCACGTAATTGTGCGATAGAAGAATAACATGAGATATCTAATTGTCTTCAACAATTTATCGTTTTATTCATTTCGCTCTTATGATTTAATTATGAAAGTTCATTAAATGCACGATCTTGTAATTGTTAATTTAATAACTACGATCGCATCTCACGGGATTTTTTTTTGTAAATGAAACATACACGTATCCTAAAAGTGGTACGCGAAAGAGTTAAATAATTTTATAATGAAAAACATTTTGAAATGTTTTTAAAAATAAATCTATGAAGTATTAATATAAAATTCAACTTATTTTATGTATATAATTCAATAATTATGAATTTTCTATAATATAAATATCTATATACTATAAATTCAATAATAAAGAATTTTCAACTTTCTTCAGCTTTTGTAAAAATAAATCTTTATAGTATAATATAATTAACATCACGATGCTTTTTGTTAATTGTACAAAAACTTTTTTATCTCTTATTCAAACTCATTTTCTTTTTTGTCATTATTTCTTTGAGAGAAAAGAGAGAGAGAGGGAGAGAGAGAGAGAGAGAGAGAGAGAGAGAGAGAGAGAGAGAGAGAAGACGATCCTTATAGACGTAAAGTGTATGTAAATAATGATTCGCCATTAGCGCGTAATTAACCGACATAATTATTGCGCAATCAGTAGAAACTTAAACTGTGTTCCCTTCCGGCTTGTTGTATCGATTTACGCTCGTTATTTCGAGTCTCGTGTACATAATTCGTGGTCGGCATTAACGGACGGCCCTCGAACCACCTCTTACGCCTGCACCATCTCCCCTCATCCCCCTGCCCGCAATACCCCATCCCATTTACTTCGTCGTAATTATATCTCGCCTCTCACGAAGCCCGACCGAGACTTCGTCGAGGATCCATAAATTTCTGGGAAGAATTCGCGGCATCCTGCAGCAACAAATTCCCGAAATTTTCTCGCCAAAAATATTTCAAATATTCGTCCTGTATGTCCGCTTCCTCTTCTCCTTTACGACGCTTAGTTGCTTTTTACTCGACTCTTTTTTACCCTCCCTTTTTAACTTCACTGTCAGCATAGTCGCACTCTTTAATAAAATATATATTCAAAGACGAAGAAATGACGAGAAATGTTTATTTCTACAAGTAGAATTCCCAATCCTGCAATTTTTAGGATGGACAATCTCCGTTGATATAATTAAAAGGTTCTACATCTTGTTATCAGGATCAATTAACATTTCCAACGTTAATTAATTTTTACACGCGTCTTTAAATAAAAAACAATTAAATCAACAGTAATTTCAAAATAAAATCGCACTTTAGTGTTCGTCTATATTTTACGATCTACTAAGATTTTAAAAATTTTTGTCGATCAAAAAAAAGAGAGAAATACAGAAAATCTGATAAAAGATTTCTTAGCAAGGTTAATAAATACATCAATACATCCTTGCCATCGTCTCTCACTACTGTTGCGAATACAGTTTCTTATAACCGCACAATTTCCCACGCTAGTCAGACAACGTCATCCATTTCCACTTCATTGAAACGCCACTGATCGGAATTTCACCGGTAATATTTGTGAACTTGCCTGATTCTTGCGCAAGAGTCTTCAATCATTGCTCTCGTTTTCATCTAACAGCATCAAGTAGAATCTGATGCGTCTCCTTTTTCCATCCGTTGAACTTGCTCTTTCACCTCCGCAAAATAAAGTCCGGATAACTCGGGAGCATGCGTCGCGCCTCCCCCTCTCCCCGACTCTTTCGTTCTTTTTTTTCTATTACGCCACATTTACCCGGGAAAATAATGCCCGTGCACATTTCACCCACGTTATCTGCTCGCCAGGTTGCCCTCGACCCCCGTCCTCCCCGCTTTTTGTCGCACGCTGTTCGAGAAGAGAAGGAGGAGGAAAGGGGATGGACCGTTGCTCCGAAAGCCTGCCAGTCGACGTGTCCTACGCTGACGTCGCTATCTGAATTGAAACGGACTCTTCCAACGCGACGGTCCCATTTCGCCCCCCATAGACTCCCGAAACCCACTTCTACTCCCCCGCTCTCGTGTCCCTCGCTCTTCGCAGATATCTCCGCCGTCTGCCATTTATCTCAAGCTCGTATGAAACGCTCATGTTGGCAAACGGACGCACATATACATACGCCAACAGACGATAAAAATATATACAGGATGCCTCAAAATTGCTTTTTCTTTCATAAGGATTCTTCAATCACATATATTGAAAAAAAGTTTTGATTAAATCGAGAAAAAAAACTCAACAAGAATGGTAAATAAAATTGCTAGTTATGAATTCACGATAAAAATGGCATTTTGATGAAATCAAATAGAATTTCTGGTCTTAATTAGAAATTTTGTCTCACCAAAATGCTATTCTTATTGATGTCCTTTTTGTTGATTTAATCAGAATGTTTTTTCTCGAAAAAAAAAAAAACTTTTTTAGAAAAAAATATTATAAGACATCTTTTACATATGTGGATAACAATAATATTATATTAGCGATGCGGATATAAAAATTATTCGCTCTACTTTTCTGAACTTGATAAGATTGCATGGAATTCTCTTAGAGACAGGGGAAGAAAGAGGAAGTATATCGCGACCACAAATTTAGATTTTAACGAGCGACACGGAGATTGCTTAACGCAAATATCAAATGGTCTTGTTTTAGCCTCGAAGATGGTCGTTAAAGATAAAATATTCTAAGGTGTTTCACGGTATATATGCATTAATGCTTCTCGCGCGAGAATATTCTTATCAAAATAAAAGTCTTGCGAGTAACTTGCGAAAATTATTTCAGAATAATCTGGCATCTTTCCCGAGCGTCGTATCGTATCCATCTTATTGTAATTGCGGATATACAATTTCATAGATTTTTATCTGTTGAGAAAAAATTACATATCTGTTTTTTTAGCAGAAACCTAAAGCGAGATCGTACTTGCAACCCTTTAATTTTCAATATTAAAAGTTTCAATTTAATGTTTCATAAATTTCGCGTGGAATTAACTGCAAAAGTCAAATCTTCTTATCTAGCTCTTTATACTGCTGAATCTTAGTTTGCCGAAGTAACTTAATCTTTAATAATAAATGTTCATTCAGACCTCTTAAATTTTCGATAAAGTAAGATTGATGGCAAGTAGGATTGATTATTGCAGAATCTACAACTAAAAGAAAATATGACAATCTGAAATCACAGTCTTGACATGTAAAAGAAGATATATATATATATATATATAAATAAGACGAAATTTGAATTGAAAAAAAATTATTCGATAATCGATATAAATCTAACGTGACCCACAAGATCTCCCCATATATCCCGCATTTCACACTGTGTCGTTTTCGGTAAAGCGCTCGACATTTATCTTGGTGGAAATACGTGGAGCTTTCTGGCACAACAAACGTTATCCTTGCTTCGCTCGTCTATGCGACGTCATAAACAAACTGGAGGAAGATGTTGCCTTGTAGTGCGCGATGTATCGTCAAATAACAGTCGAGCTTTATCACACTCGACGCTAAGTCTTGATTTTCTGCGGGTCGTAGATCCATTAAACACACACAAAATTGCAGGTAACATCAAATCTCTGTGCCGGCGTAATCACGTATCTTGGTACAAGTAAAACGTAATTAACGTGTAAGTGAAGGAACGTAAAGTGAAGTAAATCTTTCGATTTTCTGGTGGATTTTCTGTACTTCGCGTATTCGTATAAAAATTAAGACAGATACAGAGGACAAAATAATGTAAACACTTGGGAAATATATTATTTATTTTATACCTATATACTTGTTTTATTTATTTATTTATTAAAATTTAATTTTGTCTCACAATCAATATTTTCCAAAATTGTCTTCCATCCTTGAAAACTTTAATTTCTCTCTTAGTCATATAATCTCCTGATTTAAATATCATTTATAGTATTGAAGAGCAGAATGAAAAACATTCTTCTTTAATATCTTTTAAACAACTAAAAGATATTCTGCTAGAAGAATAATGTAATATTGCATTGTAACATTTGCGTATATAATTCCAACAAGAATAGAATAAGAAGAAGAACAGATAGTGTTAATAATAAATAATAAATATCTCAACTTTTTATTAATAAAACAACAAATAAATAATTCATATTATTTTGTCTATTTCGTGTATATTATTAACGCGAACAAAATTCATACAAAAATTATTTCAAATAAGACATAATCCTGAAAATTTAGGACGCAAAAGCGCGCAAAGGGACAGTGGCTCCGTGTAAAAGAGCAATGCAGAGGAAGGTTGACGTAGGGTCGAGAAAAGTGCAAAATTGGCAACTTGATGGAACTCGATGACGTCAGCGTCGGTTCGTTCCGATATGGAGGTAATGGGGCAAAATAAAATCCTCGGGGAGGATTGGACGTTGTTAGACGGGGTAGAAAACGGGGGACACACAGGCGGATGGATGCATCAAGCGCCACAATGGCGGTCATCGCAAAGACGATATAGCCGATATTCATGAATCATCCGATCGTAATACTTGCGAAATCACGTTTATTTAACATCCAAATTTTCCTTATATGCCTCGCACATGCCCTGAATTTATCTTAAATACATTCTCTTTCAAATTGAAATTCTTGCCTAAATTCAATTCCTAAATATACTTATATAATAAATATACGAAAAAAAAAAACATTATTGATGCTCTAACAATCTCATCCCATACCTGCGATAAATACATAATTTAAAATCTCTTATTAAAGAAATACAGATTATAGTCGAAAACTGTGGCAGCCAGCTAAAATAGGAGCATTTGTAATAATAGTCCTTTATTCTCGCGCCTTAAAATTCTGTCTCCCACTAGCGAGCAGTCAGGAAAAAATAGATTAATATAAAAAAAGCGCTAAACCAAGATGTAAGAAGCATTCTTATGTATGATTAAGGTAAACACAGCTCCGACCACAATTCGAGGAGAGCGTATTGTCTGCGGGGTTGGGCGTTGGAATTTATGAGCCAAAAATCCATCCTCTCAGCCGACTAACAATAATACGCAAAGCTCCGTCAACCGAGTAACAATAATCAGCGGAGGGTTATGCCGCAGTCAGAAAGCCGGTGGAGGAGGGAAAGGCAAGATTGTTGAAAGACGTGGTTAGAAGAGACGAAGGCGAAAGAGCGAGCGTAACAAATTGAAACAAATGGGGACTTATATGCATCACGGCGCATTCCGCAGTTTTACGGTCGGCTCATTTCATCTCCGGCCAGCGATAGTATGCTTTTATTGCTGTTACGACGTTATGGTCTTTCGCCGTTATTGTCACTGCTTCTAAAGAAATGTTCCTTACATATCGCGTCGAAAGAAATAGACACGGAGCGTTGAGGATCGATAGAATACCTTCTGAGAATTGTGTCCAAGTGTGGCTGACTATTTGCGTATGTTACTAGTGGCACGGCAACGCCTTGTCCTCCTCTTCAATAAAAGTTTAACAACGCGAATGACTTTGAATGAGAATAAACTTTCGTCCATGAATTCTGTGACTTAGTTAACGTTTTTAGTTATCAAACACTAGTCTGAACACTATCCTTTATTAAAATTTATTAAGTACCATTAATTAATACAGTAGATACTTTATTTATGTATTCTCATAATAATGTTTTCATTACCTCTACATGTATTATATTTCAATTTTCATTGTTCTCTTTGATGATTTACAACTAAAGATTAATACTATCCTATACATTCTTTAGATAAAGATAAATAAAAAAATTTTTTTAAACTATGAAACAATTTGTACTAAATGTAACTATAAATGTGTATAAATAAATGCTCATACATTTAAGGAATTTATAAGGCGGAGATAGATACTCCACATGAATAATATATAAAGGGGATTAAATAATATATTTAATATATATTATTTATATGAAAGACAATTATATTTATTCATATTTTACTTAAATTCTCTAACTAAACTAAATTCTAAACTAAAGATTAAATTTGCATTATATTATTTCGATTAAACAAAAATATTAAATTATCGTTAATAAATAAACGGATAGTGATATTTATTGTTGGATATATTATCTTAAGCGTCTGATAATACCGAAGACCTGTGAATACCTATGAGATTGCAGCTTTTCTGGTTTCCTGGTGAATAGAGGAAAATCGGATTGAAGGATAAGTCGTAAGTCGGATGACGTAAGATGAACGGAGATATTGGTAACAACAAGAGACGGAAGCACCGCAATAAGACGTCGAAGGTTAAATTACTGACTTATAAACGTATATATGAAATCTTGAAAGAATTATTTCTATACTTCTAACACACAGAAATGTCGTGCACGCTCGACTCTGTAACTTTTCGTAACTCGAAGAATGATTTGGAATTTCAATCGTTGAAACTAAATTTTCGTGTAATTTTCGTGTAATAGTCTTCGACATTTATTGCCGAAAGTTTCAAGTGATCGCCGCCGACCCCGAAATGTTCTTACACACGCAACCAGTTCCTATCGCGATTAATCGATTTAAAGTACACGATTGCGCCGTGTACCAACTGCTAGGAACGCCCGTTACATCGATTTAAACGTATGGAGGAAAGATAGGAAACGCCATTCCACGGTAGAACGAACATAAAATTTATCCAAGAATCTATACGCTATGGGTGTGTTCCATTTGGCGTTTGCAACGCTCGCAAACATATTATTTTATCCTTGTTTAATATTTGATAAACAACAAAGATAAAGTAATGCTCACAAGCGTTACATCAGATGAAACATCAAGTGAAAAACGCATCCCTACAGCACGAAATATTACAGCAATAATGGAATTTTAATATTTTGTAGAAAATATTGCAATATATTATATTATATATGCTGCAATATTATAATTCAACAGATAAGTACGCGGCCTCGTCACAAGATGGACGCTTCTTGTAAAAAGGAAACACCCAGGAGTCCTATAAGAAGACAGACAAATCACATTGGCAAGTTTTCTGGAGATCCCCAAGCTCTTTCGAGCGTGCTTTCTGAACTTTCCCAAATGCTTTGTGATTATAACATTATCGTGTGTATTTTAGAATGTGATATTAATCAATAACATTTTATTTATTTAGTGTTAAAA
>Ga0157363_1006033_pt1 | contig 11376 bp, 8 predicted proteins | sample AttsexASBM1_FD_111477 | JGI IMG/M metagenome (GOLD analysis project Ga0157363, IMG submission 111477) | Fungus gardens microbial communities from leaf cutter ant in Ribeirão Preto, State of São Paulo, Brazil - Atta sexdens ASBM1 | ecosystem: Host-associated > Fungi > Mycelium > Unclassified ...
ATGCAATTGGATTAAAAACTGCATTTCCTGTTCAAAATTTTGAATTAAATAGTATTCACAATGTGTGTGTTGTGCACAAAAAAAGTTAATATTATTTTTAGATTGAAAAGCATAGAGATATGCTCCATGCAATTCCTATAAATGAATAAAAATGCATTCAGGATTGAAAAGTATTTGTTTTAACATTCGTGAATCAATTATATTTTGAAAATCTGAATCCATTTCAATTCATTTCAATTCATTCTCGTTTGTTGGGTAAATAATAAATGAAAATACGGGCAATTAAGAACCTAAATTCGTAGTAATTGGGTAGCATATATATTTCTTTATATATAACAATAACGATATTTGTTATATATATATATATGTAGTATTGAGAAATATATATGTCGATACAATCGCTCCAATTATTGCAAATTTAGGCTCTTAATTGCCCGTATTTTCATTTATTGTTTAATTTTTATCTCAAGAACCCAATTTTAATTATTCTTTAGAAAAAGAAAAGACAAATTATACGTACAAAAGTTGTGTTCTAGTATATATTAAATTGCCAATATTGAAAATCTATAATAATAATATAATAATATAAAACGTAACAATTTGCAAATTTCAGTATTAATAAAAACAGTATTTTCCGTTAAATGACAATAATGACACATCACAAACGTTATTCTATCGATCTTTTCTACGAATAATAAAAACAAAACAATTATATATACTGTGCTTTTCTACCTTCAAGTCATATAAATATAAATCCTATTATATTTTTCGCGGTATTTCATTATTAGCATTTGATATAACGGATATCACGGACAATATAAAATAATAAAATTTGTTCGAGCAGACTTGGTTAAATGGGAAAGTATGACAAACAAAAATTTGAAACCATTTGTAAGCTGTGCATAATATATGCCTTAAAATATTCACGATTTAAGTTTGATAACAAGTCAATGATTGTTAAATGATATAAAAAAAGAAAAACAGTTTTAAAAAAAATAAGAGAGAGAGAGAGAGAGAGAGAGATAGAAAGAGAGACGGCGTTAGATTTCTTTTTGTCCAACAGTCGCAAATCGCAATGCAAGCGTTCGCGGTTCGTTCAGTCTAGTTATTTTTCTCGTCTGCAACAAGTACAAGTAGGTGAATACGCACGCGTCCCCGTTTCTGAACAACTTCATACAACACTGAATACAACGGCGGTCGTCATTCTAGGTTGTGATACACGCTGACGCGCGTCTGCCGTCTCGGCCGAATTCGGCTCGCGACTTTCGTGTCGTGCGAGGTGCGAGGTGGTGACGGTGGTGTGGGCAGTCAGTATCCGCGACAAGCGAGATAGACTTCCCGACAATCCCTACCGGTCGGCCTCGAATCCTCGATCGCAGATGATTTGCTGGAGATAGTGGTGTGATGTGCGCGAGCACCCACCGTCAGCGAGGGTTAAGCGCAAACGGGAGGGTTGACCGAATCATTTGTGATTCCGTATAAAAGAAGAGAAGAAATATCGAAAAGAAAGAGATAGATATGTGTATGTATCTCTGTATGTGAGTGTGTAGTGTACACCGACGTGAACTTGCCCCTCTCGTGGAGCGGTAGAGAGGTGATCTCTTGGAAGAGGCCGACTAGCGAGGATCTCGCTGGCAAATTTTGTGATATTTTCTCGCGGTGTCTCACATCGTGCGGAAGGCTCCCATCGCCGTCCTCCCAGTCCTCGCCATCCTCGCCGTCGTCGTTGTCATCGTCCACGGGGATAGCGCGGAGGCGTTTTCATGGCGCGAGGCGACGCGACGGGGATCGTGCGCGCTTCGCCGGAATCACCGGAATACAGGAGGACGACGTGAGAGAGTCGCGCGTTACGGAGCTCGGCGCCCGGGACTCTCGTCGCCGCACAGGAGCTGAGGAGCATCGGCCGAGGGAAAAACATAGCGGCGGCAGCGGCGGCGGCGCGTACCCACACACGCAGCCGAGTGCGTCACCGCCCATATGTGATGTGTCCCGCGCGTGCGAGCGAATGAGTAATCATGTACTGTCAGGACAAGAGTTCGACCGCTTCCAAGAGCAAAGAGGGTAAGTCGGACGCGCCCGTCGCGCATCCTTCCCCTATTTTTCTCTTGCGGCCGATGTTTCGGCTCTCGCCGTTCGGTTTCTCTTTGCGTGTGCGTGTGTGAACGAGGTGAGAAAGATAGAGAGGGAGTGTGTGTGTGTGTGTGTGTGTGTGTGAGAGAGAGAGAGAGAGAGAGAGAGAGAACAAGAGAGGAGACGATGAATGAGAGAGAGGTAAAGAGAGTTCCGTTCCAGGATCATGGAGACGGGAGAGAAGGACCAAGTAGCAACAGCAGTCTGACGAGAGAAGCAGAGAGATAAAAAAGGAAGAGGAGAGGGAGAGAGAGAGAAAATGAAAATAATAATCTCTCTCTCTCTTTCTCCTTGCGAGCGCGCTCTTATATGTGTGCATGTACAGTATCTCCTGATGGCAGGCAGAAGAGGGACAACTGAGTTCTTCAGTATATATGCAACTCAAGCGAGAAAGAAGTTGAATATTATTTCCTTTCCGGCTTGATTCTTGTGTTGATCACAGGAAGAAACGCGCGTTTATCAATTTCAGGATTGGGATCGTCGTATCTTTTCGAGTCACACGACGAGTACAATGCAATCTTTTGTGTAGCACAGAGAGAGAGAGGGAGAGAGCCTACGTTTTATCTGACACTTGAATATCTCGACCAGAGATTTGTTCGGTTATTCGACGTGTGAAACTAATGTATATTAGTTCGTTGAACCTCCTGTGCTGTAATTACAGTGCATACCTGTATGCAGAAAAGAACGTGTGTGTCGATATTCGTGTGCGTGTATGTACGTGTGACTGAATGGCGTGTCATGTGTCATATACATACGGCAATCTCAAAGTTTTTATCGTATTAGTAAGTGTCCCGTGAGAGTTTGCTTTGTTATATGGCTTGCTCCAAAAAAAAATGATAGTTGGCTGGTTCAGGTGAATTGATACACATACTTGGAAAGTGCATACTTAAGAATACGTACTTTCACTTTTAATTGCAGTAAAAATCCATTATCTTCTACGAACGGATGAGTCATCTACGTTCTGAAAATTAAATTAAATTACTTTGGATTCGGGACAAAACTGTGTTCAAATTACTTCGTTCATTGAGTGTCATTATTTTTTCTTTATCTGTAGTATAACGTGTGTAATATCTACAAAAAAAAAATTGGTATAATTATTAATATTTGTATGATGTAATCATATTTTGTCTCATATATGATTGTTTTTTATTATATTGTAATTCCCTGTGAGTTCCTCGCATTGTCATTTGAGAAGAATGTGATGCATACCTTTATCATCATTAAGAAGCATTGGCATAACATAGCTATGATGTCATCATAAATGTAATGATCTGTTATATCTAAATTACTCTGATGTTCTTGGCCTTCTGTTATGATGTCATGCTATCTCAACTTACATTAGGTGTATCAAATTGTATGTTTAAACATTACATTTGTTGCAGGGCCTGTGACAATGCGGGAAAAGAAAGGCGGTGCTCTCAGTAGAGTGCAAAAATTAAAAAAGCGCCTTAGTCACAGCTTTGGACGACTTTGTAAGTATTTTTTGTATAGGTAATTTTTATATTAACTTTTATATTAATATAAAACTTTTATATTAAGAAAATATAATAGTAATCACAAGGATTTAAATGTTGAACTTTGTTTTAATGTTTTTTTCAATATTAATAAATATATAATTAATGTCAAGCAAATAATTGCTTTTCCCTATTGTAATTAAATTAAATAAATTAAATAATTAAATAATAATGATGTTTTAGTAATATAATTATTATTGATATTGTAAATATTATATATATATTACAAAGATCGAGTAAAATAGTTTTATACAAGTAAATCATGAATCATTAATTAGTCAAATCATTAGACATAATTAATGATGATTATAAACATACATTTAAATATTATTTATTTTATTACAGCTATATCAAAAGAAGAGGCTGATGATGCAACAACGAGAGGTCAATTGCCATATAATGGTTATTCGGAGGAGTTCCTAGATCGGTTGGAGCCAAATGGCAATATACCTGCGGACAAAGATCGTCGTTATGGTGAGCTTTATCCAAAAATATACATATTTACGGTTTCATAATATTTTATGGATATTTTATTTCTTATCTCTCATTATATATGGTTTCTTAATATTGTATGGATGTAGTATCATGATGTAACTCTAGATGTTTATATATTTTTTGAAATAAGAGATGAAAAAACAAAAAACTTAATTCATACTTTTTATTATATTATAAAATAGAAATCTAATTTATGTGCACACATATTTTATAAAGTTATTTATTAATTAATTTAATTTATTATTTAATTTATTAATTAATTTGTATTTATAAGAATGCACTCTTTCATATATATTGTTACTAAAAACACTAAAAAAATGATTACTAAAACACATTTGTTAATGATCAAATATCACGTTGTTGTTTTTCTGCATATTATGCATAGTTGAAATTATGTATACATAAGAAGCTATCCCGCGATTTAAATGCATAAATAACATCAAAATACATATGTATGTAATTTAAGCAAAGTAGAATTATTTATATATTCAAAATTTTATAAAAATCTGTGATTTTATGTATTTTTATTGCTGTTATTTTAAGAATGTTTTCGGAAATTGGACTGTCATAGAATGGACAGGTGTGGGCGATCATGAGAGAGTGCATCGACAGCTTTCGGTTTCTAGCGATTCGAAGCTTCTCGATGAAGATATAAGAGAGGAAGCTAGGGTAATTCTACGGCCCCGACGTCCACCGCGGCCCAAATCTGAAGTTTTCCTTGGTCCAGAACCTAGAAGAACTAAAAGATTTTCCGCTTTTGGGGTAATATATTATATTACATATATGTACTCATTTGCACTAATTTTCTATTATGATAATAAACATTAATTTCAATTTGTCTCGACAGGGAGATTCGCCATTCGGTAAATCCGAAGCTTATATAAAACTGGAGCAGTTGGGAGAGGGATCATATGCCACAGTGTTCAAAGGCTATAGCCATCTCACTAATCAAGTGGTGGCTCTTAAAGAAATTAGACTGCAAGAGGAGGAAGGAGCTCCGTTTACTGCCATTCGCGAGGCAAGTCTCCTCAAAGAGTTAAAACATAGCAATATCGTGACTTTACACGATATCATTCATACCCGCGAGACGCTCACCTTTGTGTTTGAATATGTTCACACTGATTTATCCCAATATATGGAGAGGTATTTCGGGAATGGAGGATTGGATCCGCGTAATGTTAAATTGTTTCTTTTTCAACTATTGAGAGGATTGGCATACTGTCACCGCAGGTAATTAAAAAAAGTTTATAGTATATAATATCGATGTCTTCATCTTGACGCGTTGATTAATTTGTGTTATTGCATACTTTAGGAGGGTTCTGCATAGAGATGTAAAGCCACAGAATTTATTAATCAGCGAGATAGGAGAACTTAAATTGGCAGACTTTGGGCTAGCAAGGGCCAAATCTGTGCCATCGCATACATACTCACACGAAGTCGTGACCTTATGGTATAGACCGCCCGACGTTCTTTTAGGTTCCACAGAGTACTCCACCTCGCTTGACATGTGGGGAGTAGGTTGCATATTTGTGGAAATGTTAACTGGTGAACCGACATTCCCAGGTGTACGCTGTACGTACGACCAACTCGATAAGATATTTAAAGTGCTGGGCACACCTACCGAGGAGACTTGGCCAGGTGTCACGCATCTGCCCGGATATAAAGCACACAGACTGATATTTTATCCGCCGCGGAAACTGGGACTCTCGTTTCCTCGGCTGTATGATATCGCCGAGGGCGATAGTATGGCGTCGTCGCTCCTGCAGCTGAATCCCGATCAACGGATAGGTGCGGAGGAAGCGTTACGTCATCCCTATTTCGCCTCTCTTCCTAGAAAATTATATGAATTACCTGATGGTAAGAATTTTGTAAAATTTCGCACAACCAACGAAATATATATATCTCATGTGACGAAATCTATTGATTCTGTTGCAGAAGTGTCGATATTCAGCGTAGAAGGTTGTCATTTGTATACAAACTCGAGGCACGGATGCGCGGATTCGCGTCACACGACTCTTAAGACTTGAGGTTAAAGCAAACGTTAAATGAGTAAATTATAAGTAAATTCGCAATTTACACGTTGAGTGAAATATTCATTCTCATGAGATTCATATGTGTCTGTGAACACACACACACACACACACACACACACACACACACACAACAGATACCTATACAGATATACAGATACACAGGCGCACATGCACTACTCTCAGATGCGTTGTTCGCTCTCTCTCAGGGCTGCTCCATGATTTCCGCCACTATTCTTTTCACACACATGCAATAATAATATTCTTTTCTCCTTCTTTTCTGAGAATATACGTATCGAGTAAATTAAATTAATTATTAACGAAGATAAATCGTAATTCTGGTCAAGGAAACAAGAAAGTAAAGCTTATGGCTACAAGTAAAAAAAAAAGATTATAAGAACTTGCGCACGCTCGATTTAGGAAGCAAAAGCACGCACGACCCATCCTCGCACTTCGTCCAAATACTAGATTTAGATCAATACCAATCAAAAAGAAAGATACCATACCGCCGCCCTACGTTTCCCCGATCCCAGCCCAAGCCAAGTAGGGCGGACGGTTGCTGGTTAGCAAAACTATTTACGAAGTAATTACTACTTACCTTAGAAAAATTATGGAAGACCTGTAGCACTTTATATAAACGAATTTTACTGCTGTTTCGAATACGATGTTGGTCGCTAGGACAGTTGAGAATATTGATAGATAAGATAGGGAATCGTTGTTCGAATTAAATTTATTGTTAGCCGTGATGATAGCATGTAAGATATAGAAGTTTAGAGGGATCAAAACAAAAACAGCGCATCAGTATTAGTCAAGTGCCATAGTAGCCAACATCGCGAGATGCAGTGAGAGAAACTAATTGAACGCTCATCGTTAATAATACCCGATTGTAGTAATTTAGACGTAAGTGATTAGCATTAGATCGTATTTAATATCACAATCGAAGTTTATCGACAATGTCGCAATGTAGCGTAAATGATAGCAAATTGAGACAAAAAGAAAGAGTGAATGAGAAAGAAAGAAAAATGAAGTAGTGATTTTAGACTTGTCGAAATTTTATTTGTTCAATTTGCTTTTAATTATTATTGACATTAGCCAAATATGGTGCTCGAGCTATAAACTGTGACATGTACAATCGACCTTATACTCGTGGTATAATTATATTTAACGAGTATCCGTTCGATTTTTTAAAAAACTACCCGATATAAAATAGCGTTGGCAATAGTAGAAATAGGACATAAAGAAGAAAAAAAACGGCGTTACAGTTCTTCCAAATTTTGTCTAAGCTACAATTGACGATTTTTGCGGTAAATATTACTCCTTTCGTAGGTTACATTTATACCGATTTTTCAGCACACTTATTAAAAAAAGAAAAATATATCAACGAGGTGAAAGTAAAAGAAGGGAGAGGGAGTTTCGAAAAGATTTGAAAGACGCTATTATTATTACTACCGATTATTGCGTTTATTTCGGTAGATTGTATATAGAATTACCAGATTCGTATTATCGATGATGCTGAGATAGCTAAATCGAGATAATAAATGTGACTTTGTAAGAAATTCAAATGTATGGTAATCTGGACCCTGTTCATCCTTAACCCGGCAGTGGTACCACAGGGCTAAGCGAAAAAGCCTGCAAAAAAGAAAAAGAAATCGCTTACTTTACGGGAGTGCACATTTAAACTATTCTAAACTGAAACGCCAAATTGTTAAAAAAAAGTTATACTTATTCATCTATTAAAAAGTACACTTATAAAGATTTATTTTTACATTTATGAAAAAGATATCAGTAAATCGTAATAAATTCTGCAATGAAAATGCGTATTGAAGTTTGGAAATGTCGCATTTTATTTTTGCAACTTGCATAATACAGATTATATACAAAAAAAATTTCTTCCATGATATTTAAATAAAATTTTTATTTTTTTATCTAATTTCTTTCATCAGAAAGAAGTTTTCTTTATTGTAAAACAGATTGCAATCCCAATATATTCCTTCATTATCTTGGCCTTACTACTGTTATCATTCGGAATATCATCCTTTATCGAAGTTAAATACATAATGTAAAATTAAGTTTTAGAGATTTATATTATAATTCTTTGTTTCTTATTCTACCATTTTAGTGAAAAGCATTTATAGAATGAATTAAGTAGGTCAATATTGTAATAATAAGTATAATTTTTTTATCTTCACGGAATTCTGAGATACATATATATTCCGGTGAATTGTTTTTTTTAGAAAGTGGTGCTAATATCTTTTTACTCTAATGTGAAATTTGTAAACTTATCCCATCCTATGGATGGTAACTTCGAATTTTATTTCTAGAAAGAAATATTAAACGTTTAATGTACATATTTACGTGTAAACACGAACCCATTTACATCGATCTCAATAAATGTAAAAAGAATAGAGGAAGAAAAAAATTGAAGTATCACAACTCTTTTTTATATGTAAAATATTTTTTTCTTATTCACATTATATACATCTTAAAAATATACTTAAACGAATCGATCTTTTTAACTGGATTTTTTATTCTTAGTTCTATTTAACTATATTTTATTTTATTTATTAAATATTAAAATTACATATAAAAATAGTTAATTTCATATACAAATACTAGATTGATTTAAAAAAATGACAAACAGTAAAACGAAAATTATATATGTAAAAATCGATTTTGCATTATGAACTTTGTTATGTTTATATATTTTCTGTATATAATGTTTATATTTTTTATGTGCACGCATGTATTTTACATTATGTCTAATTCTGATATAGCTAATATTTTGTTTGAAATGAAGTTTATAAATTCTATATTTTTGGTGCATTTATTAGACTTTTTGAAAGTTCACTTTCTTTAATTTTTAATTGACATTTCTGAATAATAAATAATTTCGTCAAACATGACGCAATCTTTTGCAAGGAAAATATAAACAATTTATATGTATACATCGCTAAAAATTTTATCATATTGATTACAGACAAATTTTACCACTGCCGAGTTAAACGCCTACCATACATAACGCGTTCCGTTCAATTTTCTAAAAATAAAAATTTTTGTAGAGCTTTAATATGTACTTACGTTGTTTATCCGATTTTGTATCTCTTCCGGTCTTCAATTGTACATTTTATTTATAAAATTTTTATATAAGAAATCGCGAATATTACCGCTACAGAATTGCGTATCGGCAAAAAATAAAAAGAAGAAGAGGAAGGCATTATGTTTTCACACATAGATTTTCAAAAGTGAACATTCTTGAACACCTCGCGTCGTTATGAATATGTGATATTACATATATCTGACGATTAGACCGATTGATAATGATCGATTCCGATTTTATTCGGAAGCGATAAGTTGAACGTATTGTGCCTGTGCTACAAATATTTGAAATAATAAAGATACAACTCTCGCTATATATATATATATACACACATATATATATATATATATATATATATATATATATATATATATATATTGCTTCCTACGAATTTTACATCTATTTTCGAAACGCATCGCATAATTTTCTTGACAATCTGAGCAATATTACAAATATATTAATTTTAAGAACTTTATATATAAATTTTTTATATATAAATTGTTTCAGGTTTACAATTTACAAATTTGGAAATAATTCATATTTGCAAAATGAAATGTTGAAAGCCAAAATAGCAATTTATCAAAAACAGATTTTGCGAAGCTACAGATTTCTGTTAGAAATTTTGTCGACAGAATACAATCTGCTAACCAGATATGATGGTAGATTACCAGCAAACATTAAATGAAATCTGTACAATATTACTCCATTTAAGTTAATTATGATTCTTCTCAATTTCTACTGGCAATTTACTGTCAGATCGCAGTGATAAAACACGAGCTTAATACTGGATAAAGACGGGATTAAAATAGAATAAGTATACATTAGAATACATAGTAAATTATAGAATATAGAATACATAGTTAATTAAAGTAAACAAGAAGAATAGAGTTATGAATGAAAATATAATAGTTTTGTTCCTAGCTAAAACAGCATTAAAACAATACTGGAACAAAGGTAGGACAAGCAAGAGTCTACTTTGTCATATATTTTATTTAGAATTATTTCAATTATTTAAATTTTTTTTCCTTCCAATTTAATTCTCACTTTTTTAAAAAATATAAATTATTGAATATAAATTATTTTTCATAATTGACGCGTGTATGTATAATTATGTATTTTATCGAATATAAATTATTGAATTTTTCCTAATTGACGCGTGTATGTATAATTATGTATACATGTCTGAGCATAAGTACATATTTTTTATAAATTAAAGAAATTTTTTTATCTATAATTTTATACAGCCACACAGTGATACCCTTTTAAATCACGCTAGGTACTTCATTGATGTGCCGTTCACCGCGCATGCGCAGGAAATCCAATTCTTCCCACGACGCCGCGCGATTGGTCGAGCGACAGAGTGCAGACTTCACGGAGTTTTACGAACGCAGGTCAGCGTCTTCGTCTGCCTTGTTTATCGTAGCGTGGAAAAGAGAAAATCAGTTTAGCCATGGGCGCTACAGTGCGTTGCCAGTCCTTGTCGTGTGCCTTGTCTGTACCTGCCAGCGATGCGCTTTGTGCGTACGCGTGATCGCGCGACGGAACATGTCCAGGAACGTTTTTCACGCGCCGTGTTCAATTAGGGTCACTTGATAAATCGAACGATCGGTGGCGAACGCGAAAGGCAAAGACGGCGAACGGGTGCGACGAATTTTCCCCTTGAAGGTAAGTGTGACAAGCGTACTTTCTCTTTTTCTTTTTTTCATTGCCCTTGCGACTTTTTTTTTGGCTTCCTTGACTCGGGATGCTGATGATGACATCATCGATCTTGTGGATAATAAGTTCCCGATCTTATGGATAATAAGGTCCAGAAATAAATTCCCGTGGAGTGTCGATTGACGAGTCCTGGAAGTCAATGAGTATGTAACTTTTTCCCTAGGGCGAAACATGAAAAGTAAAAATTTTTTGCGTATGTGTGTGTATATGTGTGTATATCATAAAAATTTTCACTTTTCATGCTTTCCGTTCTAGAGAAAAAGTTACATGATCGATACCCTGGAGATAATCGGATATCATTGATATTATCGACCACTTTTTATTTGGCAAAAATATGTGTATGGGTGTATACGCGTACAACTTATGTACAATTTATACTTTATACTGTATACAT
>Ga0157363_1006034_pt1 | contig 11374 bp, 7 predicted proteins | sample AttsexASBM1_FD_111477 | JGI IMG/M metagenome (GOLD analysis project Ga0157363, IMG submission 111477) | Fungus gardens microbial communities from leaf cutter ant in Ribeirão Preto, State of São Paulo, Brazil - Atta sexdens ASBM1 | ecosystem: Host-associated > Fungi > Mycelium > Unclassified ...
AATGCCCAAGTTGCCTCAAGTGGGCTCTTCACGATAAAGTCGACAAAGAGACCAAGTCCTTTAATCTTACGCTACTATTTCTATGCAAGAATTCATGGGATTTTAGCAAGAAAATTGAAAGTGACGACATTATTAAATATTGGAAGATGACGTTCCAAGCTTCTAAACTTAAAGGGAAACACTTCCTAGACCTATTAGACAGTAACAACAAAATCATTGAACCAACTTATGCAAAAGGTGGATCGTGGCTCAAATTGATTGGCCATTTGAACTTGTTATATGCTTGCACTACCAGAGCCATTACAAATCATGCTCCTATCAGCGAATATAGGCTTAGGTTCTTTCCAAGGGAAGTATTTAGGTGCCCATGTGGTCATTACCCAATTGAATCAAGACAACATATTCTTCATGATTGTGTTAGATTCAATGGCTACTGGAACCCAAGAAGAGACTCTTTTAGTCATTTTGTCATGTTTTTGGTATTGAATCCAAATGCATTTTCATTTTGTAACTCGGTAGGATAATTTTCTTCCATGTATTTATTTTGTTTCTTTTTCTTTTCTCTCTCTCTCTTTCTCATATAGTTTTGTCCTTTTGTATGTAGTTACAAATGTAGCTAGCATAGACTGCCTACACGCCCCATGTAATAAATTGTTGATTTAATATATATATATATATATAAGAGAAAGCAAGATTTTTCTGTAAAAATAAACAGAAATTTATCAACCCATTTGTCTAGTCAATCAGTAAATTATATTAGATGAACCAATTATATCCAAGAACCAAAGAGTAAGAAGAATCAAGTGGAGTGACATAGAAGTTCAGATCTATACAATCATCAGTAGAGAAAGCTATAGACAAAGTAGCAATTTAAGTAATGATGCTGTTTAATAAACTAATTAAACAGGCAGAGAGCAACCAGTAGGGATGCAGTTGTTTTTAAATAGTAAATATTCACAAATTTTCAGTCTACAAAGCAATGAGTAGATCCAGAGTTGACTAGAGCTCAAAGCAAAATTCTATTAAGATAATTCTGATCAAAAATTAAGAAAGAAGTAAGGGAGATGAAGAGAGAATAAAGATTAGGAAAAGCAAATATGTTGAGTTGGATGAGACTCACTACTGCATAGAGAAATTCAATGCAGCTCTTAGTCTATGCAGAGTCCTGGAGATTGCTCTCTATTTTTATAAGAGTTTCTTGGAAGCAGCTACTAAAGTACCACAGTTTTTGAAAGTGACTGTAGTTTGCTTTTTGGAGCAGAAGTCCAACTTGTAGTCTCTTGCACTACAATAGAAGCACAGATTATTTTTGAGACACTTTTTACACTTATCACTGGTCAACCTGCTATTGTTGGCTAGCTTGAAAGATAAGTCCACTTATGAAGAATTAGTTTTTTGGAGCAGAAAACAAAGTGTTGGATGCTTTAGAAGGCAATGATTTTGCATATAAGGCTACTGGAGATGTATTTACTTTGTTCTAAAGACCCATAGTATTGCTAGTAGAGAAAGTCTTATCTTACTTTTGGGAGTAAGACTCAAGAGTTTTCTTTTTTGTCTGTCTTGTGTAATAGTGTTTATAGTTGTACTCACAGTAGTAGTAATCAATGATCATTGCTAAAGTGTATATATTCTGAAACAAGGTGTATTTGTCTTGTTTCCTAGTAGAGATAGGATTCTGGATCTAATTGGGAAGCTTCTGTCAGATAAGAAATATATCTGGAAGAAGAAACCATCTGTGAAAAAATTATGAAAGATGTTAGAAGGGTCTAGGAACATTATCCAATGTATATGGATGCAAATTTAGAATAATCTTGGTTTCAGCAGATGCACTGCATCTCTGTATGTTGTGACAGTCATATTTAGAAAGAAAAGTATAACAGAAGGCAAATCATAGAGAAAGTCAAACTTCCAAGTATGAGCACTCAGAATGGTACATTATACTAGTTTATTTCTAAACTAAGAAGCTACAGAGTATCTACATGTCTTAAATACTAGTACTAAGACTATCTAAGAATTAGAGGAGATGAGTAACTATTCTGGGTACACTAAAGTCCTCAGAAATCAGGTTCAAAGTTCTATAGAGATTATAAGGGACTATATGATCAGTAATGAAGTAATTGAACATAGAAAGAAACCAGGTTGATATATATCAGAAGTAGTGTATTAGAAAGCATAGCATATGAAATCTATATTGTAAGTAGAGATATTATTGTCAGATTCCATGTGGAGATTATCTAACATATTGGCTACTTCACTGATGGGGTTTAAGAGACCAAAATGTTAATGTAGACTATCAACAAAAAGGTTCCAGTTGGAGAGCTAGTCTTGAAGAATGTCCTGGTCTTCCTAGTTGAGGTTTATCTCAAACTAGTTCTGGCTGACTCTAGAAAGATAGGTTATTGCAAAGTTAATTTTTGCAATGTCTATATTAAATTATATAGAATTTGCATGGAAGTAAAGGCAACATTAGAAAAATTTAAAGTCTTCTCTATTTTTTACTTGAATTCTTCTATCTCCTTTCTCTTTTTTTTCTCTTTTATCTTTTATTTTGAACTTAGAAAGGGCAAGGTGATGTGACAATGTGTGACAACTGTCATCAGTGAGTCATGTAGGTCATGGTCATGATCACAATATCATATGACATAGCAAAAGGGTAATATTATATATCATAAAAGATATAATGACTTTATTTATATAAACTCATAACATCTAGGGTAGGCTAGATGTGGGTGTGCACAGCCTATGCACTAGAGGTATATAAAGTAAACATACTTGTACTAAGAACTTTACTGAGTTTTTTTGTGCTATTTAATCAAAAATTTTGGGCTTAAGTCATAACATTGTTAGGCTTAGTACTACTAAAAGTATTAGAGATGTGAGCTTTGGTTCCTCTTGTTTTAGAGCTGGGACCAGAGGTTTGATTAGTATTTAGTAAGCTTACAATCTGACTGACTATATCAGTTAGTTACTCATTGGTGGAATTATCACTATACTAAGGTTTTTACTGTGAACAAGTCAAAGAATGAGAAATATTAGGTCTATTGATAATGATATTAGTAGTAAAAGCATTCTTTCAATATTGTCCATAGGAATGATACTTGGACTAGAAACAGATAAAACTATTCAGGCAGATTGAATGGTATAGGTTGAAGACCAAAAAGATGATCAGTTTCTTTGGTATATATCTTAATTACTGTGGGTGTTTGAAAGATATGCTCCAGTAAGATGTTTGCTAAGATGTGATATATGTTATGACTTAAGCCCTTAGTGCTGGACAAAAGAGAAACCTTGTATAGGATTTACACAAGAGAACTCGATAGAGAACTCTGTACAAGATAGTCTACCTTATATACTACTACTTAATGGTCTGTGCAAGCTATTTCTAGCCTACCCTAAATGACCATGTGTATGCCTTAAGGTTAACCTGTGATATCATTTCTTCCAGAATATTCTACATTCTTCCATACATTATGTGACTTGTGACTGTGTTCCCTGGTGTGATCTGCTGTGTAACAGCGTGATCTTGTTCTTCTAATCCCTGGTTCTAAAAATAGAATAAAGGAAAATAAATCAAAAATAAAATAAAAAAGAGAAAAGCAAATAAGAAAAGTTAAGTCCACTTCTTGTATTCTTGACAATATAGTATTAAAGATGTTCTAAGCAATAGAACTGGAGTTGACCCTAAGTAGGTTGAAAAGTTATAGTAGGAGAAAGCTATTGAACTTTGAGATGCAATTCAAAGTCATGTCAGACATAGTTTATACCAGAAGGCAAATGTTCATGAGGTTGGCTTGAGAATGTATAGAGTATGGAAACTCCATGCAATAGGCTCATTAATATGAATTTGTTAGAATGATCTTGGCTTCAGCTTATATGCTGCACTGTTTGTCTTCCATATAGTTACAATTTCAGATGAGTAGATAAAGTCTGAGATGAAAGTGAGTGCTGATTTGGTATGTTGCTGTTAAACACTGAGGATTGAGTTCAATGGAAGTTATCTTTATTGACTATCAGACTAGCAAATTATGGTGTAACTACTAGTCTTATATACAAGTCAGATATATAAAAGATGTTCAGAGTTTTAGTGTATCACCCCAAGCAGAGGTTTTAGTGGTAAGATACTGACAGGGGTTGGATAAGAGAACTCTGCTATAGAAGACTGAGTTTAATAGGAGTATTTCTATTATGAAAGACTAGATATCTGGTATTGTAGCAACCACTTAGTTGTAACGACCCTGTAGTATGCTTACTTCAGCAAAGCTCTTATCTAGCTATCTAGTAGTGGGGATTACAAGAGAACTCGATAAGGAGCCCTTGCTGCATTGCTACCCTATTTATATAATTTACAAGTGGTCCATGCTACAACAATATGTCTACTGTGCCTCCTGCCCTAAAGGCCATATATCTATCTCATGTCTACTTTGCAGTGACTGTGTAAGACTGTGCATCCTGTCCTAATGTCCATGTGTTGACTATATGGTAGCAATGTGGTATACATACTCCCTGATGTCATTGTCTAGGCTCTTTTAGCCTCATAGACCATTCTAGACCATTCTAGGTCTATGACATTATCTCATATGACTTCTAGGTCACATGCTATTTTCCCATTGTAGACTAATAATAATTACTACTGTCTATTTCTGTCCTCTAACCCTAACCCTAAAAGTCTGTCCACATACTCATCTTATAACATCTAGGTTGTTGTATCACTACCATAGAGATATATTGCAAGAAGGATGGCTGTCATAGAAGACAGGCTTATCTCAGAGATGTTGTAATGACAACATTGTTATAGTGACATATCTTTAGAATGGGTGGACTTAACATATGACAAGTCAAAAAATTTACAAGCAAAACTGCAACAGAAGAATTTAGCAGATAGAACTACTTAGAAATAATAGTAGACTTGGAAGTCTGATAATGCTATCAGATGCAGTTCATATTAGAAGGCAAAATTTTGTAGAGTTGGCTTAGAAATGTACAGAGTGCAAAAACTCCATACAAGAAGCTTAGTGATATAGACTTGTCAGAATAACCTTAGCTTCAGCTTATATACTATGCCATCTGTTTGCTATATAGTTGCAACTTCAGATAAATGAATGAAGTCCAAAAGAGAGTTGAGTACTGATAGTAGTGTGTTGCTGTTGGATACTGGAAATTGAGTTCAACAAGAATTATCTTTGTTAATTATCAGACTAGTAAATTACAGTGTAACTACTAGTCTTATATACAAGTTAGATAGTTAGAAGATACTCAGGAGTTTCAGTATACAGCCCTAAGCAGAGATTTTAGATTTCAGTGTTCAAACACTAAAAGGGACCAGATAAAATAACTCTGCTATAGAAGACTGAGTTTAATAAGAGTATTCCTATTATAGAAGACCAAATAGTTAAAAGATTAGGAGATAGTTACATCATCACTATGAAGATGTGTTGTAGAAAATATGGTCATCATAGAAGATAGGCTTTTGTTAGACATGCTAGAAAAACATTACTACTATAAGAGATGGTCTTTTAAATAGGCATATAACATGCTATAACTTAAGCTTAAGTATAAGAGTAAAAAAACCTTGTATTGATGATCACACAATCATATGTCACAACATAGAAGGTCTTAAAACAATAATGTCATATAGTATGTATTATACATGTTGATTTTAAGGCAAATACATACTCTTTAGAGTAAGCTAGATTTAGTATAGAATAGTCCATTAGCCTAGCATATATAAAGTAGATAAATTGTAATTAGGAACTCTATTGAGTTCTCTTATGTTAATCCTAATACAAGGTTCTGCTTTTAAATTCATTCTAATATTTTCTCTACTTTCCATTCTTCAACTTCATTCACTTTTGCTGGTTTTGGTTCCTCTATCTTTTACTTCTTTACTGGTTCTTTATACCTTATAACTCAACTAATATTCATTACCAAATGAATCTTTATAGAGGTTAGCAGCCTTAACTTTACTATATTCTTCAACACTACTTCCTCATCTTATATATACTCTGTCAACTTCTTCACTAATCTCTCCTTAAACACCAAATCCTTTATACTCAACAATCATTTTATCTCCTTTCTTCTATATTTCTGCATATTTTTGTTCTTTATTCATCTGTCTCTTTATCTTCTCCTATACTTTTCTTAATATTACTCTAGCCCTCTTTTTTATCCTTTCTACAAACTTCATTACTTTCTCTACTTTTTCCTCTTAATATCTGCTTCCATTCTCAACTTTCTACTATAATTTACTATTAAAGGCAGTATATTTATTGCTAAATGAGCCTTGTTGTTCACTACAAACTTTGCTATCACTAACCACTTTGGCTAATTTCTCTGTTTATACTCTGTGAAAAATCTCAAGTACTATTCCAACTCTTGGTTCATCTGTTCTGTTTGCTTATCTGTTTATGAGTGAAATGCTATCAACAACCTCATCTCAATTCCTAGTGTACTATTTAACTCCTTTGTTAACTCTACTATAAACTATGGTTTTTTATTCAATATTACATCCTCTGGCAACCTATGTAACTTTCATATATTATCTCTGAACAACTGTTATGACCTTAGGCTTGACTCAGGTTGCAACTTAGGCAAAGGTTTGAGAAAGAAATAGGATGATAGTCAATTGGTAAAGCATAAAGAATACAGTATAGTATCTACACTATATATATGTTCTAGCCATGAGGAAACAATGTGAAGTCCATGAAATAAATGAGTCATAGAACATGAGGATCAAACAAGATCATTGCACCTACTACATGAGACACTGACTGAGGTATTTGCAGCGCAGCTAATTATGTCGTCATTACCCTCGACCCTAGTCCATGTCATAATTAGGAGGTATCAATCATAACAACAACCTTGTTAATCCTTTTACTGATATTTCTTCTATTGTTGCTACAATCTTGGACAACTTATTACACATTACTAAAATTACATTTTTTTCTGCCACTAACAGTAACTTCATAATGAAATCCACTATCAAGTGTATTTACAGCTTTTCTGATACTTTATTTGTCATCAAACTTTCCCACTGATACCTCTGTTCTATCTTTTATTATCTGACATAAATCATATCCATTCACATATTTTCCTACAACTTTTGTTACTCCTGGCCACCAGTAATTTCTTGTTACCAACTCCATCATCTTCCATCTACCTCTGTATTTAGCTACTAGTACATTGTGGTATAACTGAATAACTTCTATCTTTAACTTGTCATATTTTAGTACATAGACCTTTCTCTCTTTGAATACTAATTCTCCTTCTATCTTCCAATTGTTACCTCTCAATACTTTTACTTCTGCTTTCTTCATCTTCTCTACTACTCTCACTATCTCTTTATCTTTCCCTCTTATCTTTTTTTTATTTTTTCTACTTATTTTCTGTCCTAATCTTCCAATCTGGTCTTTTGCTTAATCCATCTATCTTTCTCATTTTTGTTCCTGGTTCATGCTTCAAAGTAAAGTCAAATATTGACAAATATAAAGCCCATTGAGCTTGTTTATGATTTAACTTTTATGCTTTCATAAAATATTCCAAGTTCTTGTGATTAGTTTAAACTTTGAGTTTGAACTTGATATTTTCTAAAAAGTGTCTCCAATTTTCCAATCCTCTAGTAATCACCAACATTTCCTTGTCATGGATTTTGTAATTTCTCTTTATCTCATTTAGAGATTTTAACAAGTACACTACTGGCCTCTATCATCTATCTTCATACTTCATTGACAACACTTTTTCTATAGTATAATTTGACATGTCTACCTCTATTCTTATCTTATTTAAGTCTAGTTTTATCAGAGCAGATTCTGTAGTGAACCATTTCTTCAATGCTTCAAATGACTTCTCCTATCTTAATCTACATTCTCACTTCTGCTTATTTTCTACCAGATTATATAATGGTCTAGCTATAAATGCAAGATCTTTGACAAACTACCTATAGTAGTTAGCAAGTCCTAAGAACTTCTGTACATCCTTGACCTTATTGGAAGTCAGCCAGTCCAATACCATCTTTACTTTTTCCTGCTTTATTTTTATTCCCTTTAGTCCAACTACTACTTTTAAGAATTCTACTTCTCTTATCTTTCATTTACACTTCTCTGGCTTCACATACAAATTGTTCTCTACTAAATTCTTCACTACTTCCTCCACTACTTCATCATATCCTTCCTTCTTCATTTCTATTATTACATTATTAATAAAACTTGCTACTTCTTCAGTATTGATCAAGTTCTGCAGAATCTCATTTATCATTGTTTGGAACATTGCAAGTGAATTCATTAAACTGAAAAACATCACTGTTGGTTTGAATGATTCTTCTAGAGTCATGAACACTGTTTTTCACTCATTACCCTTCTTTATTTATATATTATTATATCCCCACCATAGATCTAATTTAGTAAATGCTTTTTTGTGCCTATATTTTTTACTGTGTCTAAAATCAAAGGTAAAGGATAATTATTGTTAATAGTCTATTCATTTAAACATATAATTTTAAACTATTCTCTTCTTACTGTTCTTCTTTCCTATAAAAAACACTGGTGCTATTTGAGGTAATTTTAAGAGCCTAATATACCCTTTCCTCAGTTGTTCATCAATGAACTTGCACATATTTCTCCTCTCTTTTCTTGATAATGGATAAATCTTCCCCTTCCTCAGCATAAACTATTTTTTCAACTTAATTGCATAATCTCATATTTTCTTCACTGGCATCCTCTTACTTGCTTTCTTCCTGAAGATATGAATCCATTTGTGGAACTTTAGAGAAACAAATTTCTTGAGTTCTTTCTCTAACTTCACTGCTTCCTCCTTTTTATTCCAAATCTCCTATTCTTCTGCTATCTTCTTTACTTTTATTGTCTTTCTCCTTTTTGATTTCCTCTTCTTTTTATCTCCTTTTTCCTTTTTCTTCTCTTTTTGTCTCTCTCCTTCTCCTTCTTTCTTTTCTTCTTCTTTTTGTTTTTACTATCCTGGTTTTTATTACTTTGGACTTCACTGCTTTCTACATTCTTCCAGATACCTTGTTATCTTTACCTCTTCTATTCTCTAGTCAATCTTAGGATTGTGGTATGCAAGCCATAGTATTTCCAAAATCACTTTCTACTTTTTCTCTTTTATCACATTAATCTATATTTTCTTTCTATGCCCCTAATAATACATATTTATCTCCACTATATACTCAATAGGTCCCTTCTTGTTGAAAAAACAATTCATATTTCTCACATAAATAGGTTTTTTTTAATTTAAACCTCTGCTTTTTTGTAAACTCCAAACTTATCACCAACTCTATTACTCTACTATCCAACAAAGTTTCTACCATTACTTTCTTCTGTATATCAATTCTCTCTAATCTAATCTTTACCATTACTTCTCTCAATAATTCTTAGAATTCCTCATTCATCTTTTGTACTTCTACTAGTTTTTTTCTTTACTTTCCTTCTTGCCAATATCTCAAATGTATTGGAAAACCACTGTTATGTCCTCCTTTTCCTTCTTAACTCTACAATTTCTCACAATATGTCCAAATTCTCTATAACCAAAACACTTTCTTTTCTACATCATACTCTCTCAATTGACCTTTCTCCTCTTTTCTCTCTCCTACTATCTTCTCTACTGTTTTTCTACTTCTTTTTTCATTACTATTCTCATCTTTTTGATCCTTCTCCACTTATTTTTTCCTTTTCTCATCTTCTGTCTTATCTCTTAGTCTTTTGTCTTCTTTCTTGCTTTCTTTTCAATGTTCATCCAAATTTGCTACTTTTTTGTACCATTGTCTGATACGTTTGAAAGAGTATATCACTTCTATCAATTATCTTCTAATTTTTCTGTTCATTCCTTTTTTAAACTTATCTATCAATAGTCTCTCTCTATATCTGCTATTTCTCACTGCTCATTTGAATATTTAGATAAATTCCTTTTTTATCTCTTCCAAAAATTCTCCTACTATCTCAAAGTCTAATATTTCAGTTTTCAAATCTTCTAATACATTTTCTTTCTATATATCTGCTAATATTTCCTATACAAATCCACTGTACTTATTCTTTTACTGTTATTTTTCTCATTTTTATCTTCATATACAACCTATACTGTCAGAGTTGAAGATAGTAGACTTTATTTATTCTCATTTTTATTTTTATTTTCCATTTATTTTCTTATTTTTAGACTTAGAGTTAAGCATCACTTCTTTTACTTATACTACTATCTTGTATAGTAGCACCTAGTAGTAAATTAGCTGTTATGATCACCTTTTTATGTTCTTCACATGTTTGCAGCATAGACTATAGGGTCAAGAGTAATATCTTCTATAATGCAATGATTAGCTGTACTATAGTTGTCTCAGTCAGCACCTCATATAATAGGTATTGCTTCCTCATTGTTTCTTTATTTTCTGTGATATCATAAACACATGTATATTGTATGTTTACCTTAAGGTCAATAGATATATATAGTTGTAGATACAATCCTATATCTTTATGCTTTACCAATTGATCCTTTCTTACCTCTCAACTCAAGTCTTTGCCTAAGTTGCAACCTGAGCCAAGTCTAAGATCATAACATTAGTGAATATATTCTTCCACTTGACAACTTGAACTTTTTATTATGAAATATAAACAATCAAGTGCTAAAAAAGTCTCCTAGCCTTACAATAACTTTACAAATCACTCCTCTGACCCTATTAACAGAGTTTCAAGAGATGCTGTATCCAATTTGTTCATGACTATGAACTCTCCTCAGGTGAACAATGTACTATCCATCTCTAATAGTAGGACAATATAAGAGTCTGCTATGTCTTCAACTCCTACTGAACTTCCAGTACTATCTTAACATTCTCCTAATGCTCAAACAGCAGAAGATAATATTTTCATGCCTCATAGTCAAGACATGGATATTACTAATGCCAGATCTTCTCTAAAATCTTTGGCTATTCTCTATAATAACAACTAACCTGCAGATCCAGACCTTTAAGATGATGTCTTCTCTTCTACTTCTCTAATTAGGATCAAAAAATTTCTTAGCAGTAATGTCCAAAACATCATATGCTCACTTCTCAAAATAGAGATATTTATCAAGCAATATTCCTTAGATAATAAACTAGCAAAGGATTTTTCAAAACTTGCAGAAATTGGTACCATATCCTGGTGTTTAATTAACATCATTTATGAGTCTGGATGGGATAGGCTCATCATAGATAAAAACAACAGGTCTTTTTAAAGATATATGTCAGCCCAATTTGTTGTAAAATCCATAACAGCTCCTAACATCCCAATAGTAGCTTCTAATGCCCCAACACCTCCTTCTGATTTGTCTAGGTCAAATAAAAGTAAATCAACCAATACTACCAACAATAAGAAGTCATACACATAGACTTCTTCTTCTA
>Ga0157363_1006035_pt1 | contig 11373 bp, 7 predicted proteins | sample AttsexASBM1_FD_111477 | JGI IMG/M metagenome (GOLD analysis project Ga0157363, IMG submission 111477) | Fungus gardens microbial communities from leaf cutter ant in Ribeirão Preto, State of São Paulo, Brazil - Atta sexdens ASBM1 | ecosystem: Host-associated > Fungi > Mycelium > Unclassified ...
CGAGAAAATCATATAATTGTGTGTAAAAAATATTAAACAAAAAACCTTATTATTTATTTTTAGGTACACTTCAATTTTTTAACTTTAATTTAATATTTTACTATCAAAATGTGAATTACTGATATATAGTAATAGTATTATAAAATAATACACACATACCCACACACACATACATATAAAACGTATTTCTTATAGAAACTTTAAACTTGTTTTAAACATAAATCGTTTATTGATGTTAACGATACTGAGGTATTATATGTATACCAATAATATTAATTTTAACTGTGACAAAAATGAGACATTTAAACTCAAAGATTAAAATGTACGAAAAATCTGAATTACACATATTGCGATAAAGATAAGGTATGTAACTGCGCGTCCAAGTGAAAAAGATTAGCCGACAGCAAGAATCAGAACTATCAAACGTCACTGCGGCTCGATCAAGATGAAGATTCCCTGGTCTGATGTACGGAACAGGACGGATGTCGCGGGTGGCCGCAGGTGGCGCCCTCAATATAAGCTCTTCTGACTGAACTGCTGATACGGGACCATGCTTCTAAAACTCTCACGGTGGAATGTGTCATCCTGTCACTGTGCTCTCGTATGGGGTAAGAGATATCCCATGGGCCGTCACGCGTCCTTCGGACGAGCGAGCTCTTGTCACTTTTCTCGGATCCCCTTATTGCCAAAAATGTTCACGACTCATCTGTTAAATAATAATTAGAAATGATGTTTCTTCTACAGTTAAATTAATTAATATAATATCATAATTATTAGTAACTACAGTAATCTCTTGATGATACATTAAATTTTATTGTATAATATTATTCGGTTTCTTTTTATTTCGTTACATGCATTAATATACGATCCTTTAGAGTTATATTTATTCTTAACTATCGTTATTAAGAAGCTTATTTATAGCACTAATTAAATTTTAAGTATTAATAATACATAAAATAAATACAACATATAAAATATAATGGAAATAAGTATATAAAATAAAGCGTACTATTTAATTGGATCGTATTATCACATATTATATATACAATCATATTTTCTTCTCTAAACATAATTTCTTATAAAAATTGAGAACAAAATTTAAATTAATAAGTTTAATACTAATTTTGATAAAGAGATATCATCTGTTAAAATTTCATTAGAAGAAAATGCTTTGTATATTTTTAACTTTCAGTTTAAGAGAGAGAGAGAGAGAGAGAGAGAGAGAGGGGGGGAGGGAATTTTCAGACTTTATTGAAATAAGAAACTACAATCTATTTTGTGTTATATATTTCATCTTTCTTAAATTTGTATACTTATAAAAAAATCTTGTATATTTATAAAAAAAGAAAAGTTTCAATAAAATATAATAATGTAACAGAAAAATAAAATCTTTATGAGCGTGTATTAAGTTTAAAGAAAAATACTATTTGTAGAAATATTTCTAATAATTATATAAAATTATATGCAATTACAAACTATTAAATTATGTTCTTTGGTGTTTTAACTGTTTTAAAGATAATTGTAATTTTATATTTAATAAACAGTTTAATTCTCAATTGAATAGATATAAAACTTTATATTTTTTAAAATAATAAATTAATAAAAATAAAATGTTTCAAGCAATAGAGAGAAGCACTTAAAATAAATTCTTTATAAATTTTAAAAAAGTTTTTTAGAGATGTAGCGTCGAATGTGATCTAGTCCTTCACTATATCTTTAGAAGTAGTGTATTGTCATGTCAGGGTTTCGACGACGTGAGGATGATGAATATCCTAGCAGTCTGAAGAGTCACAAATTGTTTCGTGCGTCGCCCGCCTGTGTGACCAAAATATCTCTTTCTTATTTATTAGCGTGACATTGCAGCTACCAGCAAATTAAATTATCTGTCTTCGCTTTTTTTAGACATTACAAATCAACACAAAAATTATCTGCAGAGATGTACTTTATTTGTTTCACATTTATAATATATATTTTTGTGTTTCTATTATTAAAAATTTATTTGTAGAATTTGTAAAATAATACAAATTTAATTATCAATTAACAACTAGTTCTCAGCATTTTAAAATATTTAATATAAAATAGGATATATTTATGTGTGTAAATCAACTACAATAATTAAACTATCCAGTTATAATAAAAACGCAGGACCTTGATATCTCGAGGCAAGCAAGACACGCAAGTACATAGAAAGACCCGTCAAGAGCGTGGAAAGAAAAAAGGCAGAAGGCACAAAACAACCTATCCAGGGGATGGAAAGGCGGAGGTTGCTTGCGTCCGGATAGTATAGAAGGTGGGTACCGAGATATAATACCCGACTCCTACCAGCGACGATAAGTGTCAACTGCAGCGTGCCAGATAAAAAGAAGGAACGAAAAATAAAATTCACACTGGTGATCCATCATGAAGCAGTGGACTCGGGGCGCGCAGACTCATTCGGGATTGGCTGGCACCGCCCAATCTTCATCACGTGACTACATATAAGTACCGCCTACCAATAATAGAGACTCCCCCTGGAACTAACCTCACGCAGCGCAATACCTCCACTCTACGGCTGGGTGATACGCCCAAGCAAGAGAGAGAAAGAAAACTTAAACACGCCAGACCACTGCGGGTCAGTCTCACCTGTGTGCAGCTTTCCGCTACGCTAGTCCACCTCACCAGTCCACTCCAACGGCCCATGTTGGACGGGTCGACTGCACGAGTGTCTGCACGGAATCACGGATTATTTTTGTGGATGACGGTTAATGTTTCATAGTGCTCGCGAATTGGCATCGTTAACTGTTCTCGGAAGATTTTAATTACTCACTTTCAGAACGTATCAAATTAAAATCTTGAATATTTGCTTGAAAGTTTTACCAAGCTATTATATATTTTCTTTGTGATTTTAGTGCGCACTTGTGACAACTTAAAGATTTAATATTTAGTTGCATCTGTGATTTTGTGCAACTCGACATGGACATTTATTGATTTATTTGAGACTTTCGCGATTTCGATATCTTGCCAAGTACTAATTAATTTTATGCTTATCATAAATGTGTTTAATAGGACAAATTTAAATGTTTACTCTCCTGTGGTATTTGTGTAAAATTAAAAGATTGTAAATTTTTATATATAATGTTGAAATAAGCAATTGAGAAAATAGTGACTAATTTTAGTCATGATGTAATCATTTCTCTTCTTTCCACTTGGACAGTACACATTGGAGTTGTCGAAACAGTGGGTGGTCAATTGATTCGTCTCTCCGTTACGAGGATGATGATGATGGACATGGGCATGTACGGGACCTATGGCAAACCTGACTCATATCCTAACTATGTGTTCTCGGGTCAAGGAAATCATCATCATCATCATCACCATCACCAGCCTTCATCCGTCGGTGGTCACGTGTCTGTGCCTCCTTCCCCAGAGGTAGCTCCAACTCATTACTACCCCCAGACTGCAGTGGCGCCATATTCTTCATCGTCTTCCGAGAGTTTCTTGACCGCCGATTCGGGCACATCGTCCAGTACACCGCCTCAAGGCTTCTACTCTCCGACGGGTGCCGTTCTCCACGAGAATGGCTCCACTACGGCGATAATCTCTTCGGAGAATGGTCTGAGCTACACCAATCTGGATTACGCGTCATCCTCATCGTATCCAAATCAGCAACAACACACAGTAGCCTCGGTGGATCCGCATCAAAGTTACCACGTTCAACAGTCTGCTTACAGAGAAGATTCTCATCATCATCATCATCATCATCACCATCATCCACCCAGTAGTAGCAACTTGCATCAAACTACGGTACCCCCAACTAGTCATCCAAGAACGGAGCACGATCAACAACTCCATCATCAATCTTCTAGTCATCACCATCATCATCATCACCACGAATCCGATTATCCAATAGCAGTTGGTGGAACTTCGAATTATCTTCATCAACTACCCTCCTCGGACGAATCTTTGCATTATCAAACTCAAATTCAACAAAGCGAGTTTTCCACGCATCCGTCGGCACATTATAAAGAAGAGAACTCGGACACAACTACCTATCACATTTTGCAACAATCCAGTCACCTTCAACATCCTCATCAACACGGACATCATCATCAACAGCAACATTCGCATGCGCATCATTCGCAGCAACATCAGCAGCAACAACAACAGGCGCAAGTACCTACGTACAAGTGGATGCAGGTCAAGAGAAATGTACCCAAGCCAGTCGGTAAGTGTCCACTATCACACACTTGATTTAAATTTCCGGTCGAGTCGACGCCTATGTACAGTGAGCAAACTAGCGTGAAATTAGGTATTCTGTGGGCGCGATCCAGTAGCCATTCGTTAAACCTCGTTCAGCTTGATTGCTTGTTCATAGGTTGGTATACGAAGGTGCAGAATCATGGCTATCTTATCTTTCATGGTCCCGTTACTTGAGAAGCTATCATTGCCGGATATTGCGCCACTATTTATTTTTGAAATTATATATAGTCACAGTAATTCAACTATTTCTGCGACAAATATATAAATTATAAATAAAAATTTGGAAATCATTAGTATTTTCACTCTAATTAATATTATCAATACAAATTTTTTCCCGTAACTTTCACAAAAAAATTATGTTATTGCTATTTATGTTCATCATTGTGAATATTTTATGTGCATTTTACATCTAATTATTATTACATTTTTATAAAATATTTAAAATTGTTTTATTACTTATTTTTTAATACAAAAAGTTTTATAAAAGTTTATAGATAATATTTATTTATTAATTACTAACGAAGCAATCTCAGTTTCTGAAAGTCATAATTTGACCCAACTGATTCTTATTAAAGATATTTTATATAAATTCAGTACAGCAAAATTATTATTTTGTAAAGTAACATTTGATAAAAGTTCAACAATTTTTACATAGATGGTCTTCAATTAAGATTGTCAAACAAGGTGGACAGTTTGTCAAAGACAGAATGTGACATGCTATTCCGTAATCGCTAAGTCAGTGACTTTCAAACAATCTGTATGTATGAGAATTAATAAAGTGCGACATGTAATCTCGGTTTGCCATAATCATTAATCATACGCGCACTATCCAATAATACTGGCCCTATGAGAACTTAATGTCATTAGTCTGCAATTTGCTACCGTATTTCTTATTGATTTTCCTTTATCTTATCTTTAACGAATAATGTTCACATAAATCTTTAGTTTTAATTAGTTTTTTAATTTCAAATTAAATTAAATTTATAAAATTTAATATAAATTAAGTTTATTACACAATATTATTTTAGCCATTTTTAAAACTTATATTTAAATTTATTACTAATAATATGTAAAACGTAATTACATTTATTGTAAAAACAATCATAATAAACGAATAGTAAATGAATCTATAATAACAGAGACCCAAATTATCATTTGGAATCATATCTATTATGTACGTGAATTCTGATATGATTTATTTAAATATTATAAAAATATTTAAAACGAAAACTTTATCAGCACGTTTGATATCTTATCTTATAATTTGATTTTAATTTACACCTATGAAATTATCGTAAATTAATGATAAGAAAAACAATAAGAACAAATTAAACAATTGATAAAATTAGATACAAAATAAGTAATAGAAAATGATATTGAAGAATGCTATCTTTACCATGCATCAACTAAATATTAATAAACATAAATAGTCCAAAATGTCTTTATCATTATATATTCTAATATAAATTGTATTCTTTATACTATAAGCTACATTGACATATTTTTACTCTAATCATATATTTATTTTAATTACAATTCGTTAATAATGAAATAGTATGCTTTTATTTAATTATATTTTGCTTTTGATAAATATATCTAGAAATTTATATATCTAATACTTTAAAAAACACATTTTTACAAGAATCTTTAAATAAAATTTATTACAAAAATATTATAAAATTATTTAATGATCAACTAATAAAACTTTTCTAACAATGTTATTCATATATTTTATGGAATAAGAGAATTAGTTGCAATTGTATTTTAAATACCGGGAACATGCATTTTATCAATCACATGCATATAAATTCTGGATTTTATTATAGTAAGAAACCATTTTTTAATAGATTATGATAAGACTTATCTAGATAAAACCATCTTACACTCAAATTTATCAAATTAATTTTTAATAATGATAAGATAATTCATTTAGTAAATAAGTAAGTATATTTATGAACTTCTGACAAATATATTGCTAAGAAAAATACATTTGTTTATATTTTCTTGTATATTGCAATTTGAATATTCAAGTATTTTTATTATCCATATTTGTGTATTCTACATATTTGTGTAGCCAATACTATATCAACAATAAGATATTATATAATATGGATAAAAATACTATACAAATTAGTATGGATTTACGAATTGCGATAATCTAATTAATATTTTTAGCTAATCTTTTATTACTTAAATAAAGTATGTACAGAAAATACAAGTATATAAACAATCTAATTTCATAATGTAATTAAATTAAATCATTATAACTATAAATTAAATTATTAAAACTTCATAAGTTTTATTTGCTTATGATAAAAGAGTTTGATTTGTAAATAATTTTATTACAAAAAATCAATTTGAAATTGGGCAATAAATATGTCTACGAATTCGATATCTTAATTTAAAAATTATAGGAGGAGGACCCAAAATATGAGTCGAACGTCTATTATGTGTGTGCATTGGGGAATAAAATTATAATTCGCAACTATAACTATAGCGTCGCTTCTCAGTTTTTTAATTATCATTGATTATTTTTTAATTATCATTGATTTTAGTTATAAAAATTATAACTAAAACTAGACCTTATGTGGCCTATCTACTTTATGATTTTTTCTAATTTTTTTTATAAGTCCAAAATTGAAAACTGATGGTTAGATTCAAAAAAGGAAATATTTCTGAATATTAAAAGGAAATATAAAATATTTTCAAATATTCACATGAGTGCACAATGATTTTAAGAAAAAGTAGCCTTTTAGGTCATATTGAATACATATATTAGATACTTAGATAAAATTATATAAGTACCTACATGTTTCTCTCTTTTTCGAAAAATAATATTAGAAAAATAATATTAGAAAAATAAAGATCCAATGTTACTTTTATATGTAAAGAATATAAGTTTATTAATAAATTGAATATTTTATTGACACATTATAATACACAAAGAACTTTCAAACTATTGATTTATCTACTTATTTAGTGATCTACTTATTTTCACGATATTTAGCAAATAAATTAGAATGTCTGGAATATGGTTTGACCATTGATTCTATCTTACAAAAACTTCTTCTCTCTTTGATTATAAACAAAACGTTAAGACAAAAAAAATATAAATTAAATATAGTATTGTAAAATATAAATACAAAAATACAATAAAATAAATTACAGAAATTAATAACCATCTCTTGACAGAGAAAGCAATTACTTACGAAATATTACATCACGATTACGATATTCTGCATTTTGCTTTATTGTAATGCTGATAATAACAGAATGAACAAACTGAGCAATAATTAAACTGATACAATCAAGTCAAACGAACAATCTGCACAATTTATTACTGCTATCTATTGAATTTACCATGTAATTATCAGCAGCTAGTAGAGCATACTAGATCATGTACGCCGTTGAAAAATTTGTGTTAAATTTAATACATTTTACATGTTCTAGACAAATTCAAATTTATGTGTTAATTTAACACAAAATGCATAAATATGTAGAAGGTAATACAAATATCATTTAAGAAGATAAACTTAAAAAAATAATATTGACACGATTTATAAATATATCGTGAAACATATTTTTTTCAGTAATAAATCAACATTTATATATTAAATTAACACAATATTTTATTTATTCATCTTAAAATTTACTTTTTAAAATATATTATTTTTATTATTTATTTATTTACTTATAATTTATGTACTTTGACACTAAGAAATATTGAATCAATCTAGCACAAACTATTTAAATAACTTAATCACATTATGTTAAATTAACACTCGAAGATATTAAAAAATTCAACACAAAATATTAACAAAGAGTTGAGTAGATTGTTTATAAATACAAAATGTTTTTTACTGTGTAGGATATGGTTATGTTATAATATGCGTAATATGCGTATAACATATGCATGTGTATATGTACGCGTATCGATTATTATTTTATTAACATATCTTGAAAAACGAACTTTTCCATAAAAGTAACTATTACTGTCAAATTGATGATCATGAAAGTAATGTAGCGTGATTCAGTGAAAATAAGACCTAAAAAGATCGAAATAGTTCCCCCAACTTCACACTAATTTGCTTAACGGCCCTGGTACTCCCCGCAATCTTCTAACTCCGAGAGTGAGTGTGAGCTTAGTCGTTTGATGGAGCTTGTCGGAATTACCAGCGTTTCACTTAATAGCTCATTATAATCGAATTAATAACGCCATCACAGGCACTAAAGGGACTGACGTTTATTGCAGCAAAGCATGCAAACCGAAATGAAACTTTGTCACCCTCATTTAACCCCTTTCGTTTTTATTCCTGCTGTTACATCTTGATATTTTTGATACACTACGTACAATTCAATTTTCTTCGACAAATCTCTTACCACGATTTTGTCATAATCATATCAAATATTATGTTTTTGTCAAAAACATAATATTTGCAGTAGTTACATTATTATTTACATTTAAAAATTTTTAGGATACAGCCTAGAAATTTTTTAGTAGTAACTTTCTCTATATACGTACAATTTAATATAATAAACAATGAATATCAATACAAAATATTATAACACAAATAAGTGAAAAACATTTAAACATATTAAACATTTCTTGATAAATGTTCATTTAATATATTCTTTACAAAATATTATATTGTGAAAATACTTAGAAAATAAATAACTAATATTTAAATAAACAATAAGATATATAAAATCATCAGATTATATAAGAACTGTGCATGATCACGGTGAAAAACGGAAATTATTTTTATAATTAATTGATACAATTAATTGAACGCAATTACATTTAGAGGGCTGATTGAGAAAACATAGCACGCAACGAATACGTTACAACGAGAAAATTCGAAGGAAATAACGAGATGGGCGGAGCGGAGCAGTGGGACGATTTCGCTAGATTTTGGTTGGTTAACTTTTTTGGTTGGCCGAGGACTTACAATAGCGCTCCTTTTTCCTTCCCTGCTTCCATAACATGCTTCAGAGGGTCTAGAATAGAGGGTCTCTATAGGGACGCGCCCGAACCACCCTTAGTCAAGATTGGAGCGAGACAGGAGACGGAAAGACCGTCGTGATGCTGTCAACCCGCCCAATCTATCATACTAAACTCGATTTCTTCTCTCTATACTCAATAGCGGGATTGGCAATACCGTGCAGAGAAAAACGAGACAAACGAATGTCCCCTCGTAACATGGCAGTAATAATTCCATATCTTTGTCATGGTCAAGAAACAGAGAATTTCATTCGAAAACCTCCGCTTCTCGATATATTGTAATATCTTAGCAATACAGAAAAATATAAATGTAGTGATATTTGTAATGCTTTTCAGCAAACATAAACACATCTCAAATATGTAACTCATATCCCATATCCCATATCTCCCATAATCATATAAGTATACATAATCTTAATTTTTTGGATCGTTACAGTTATATCAAAAGTTACATAAATTTGCGCAGAATGTTTTCAAATTTGTTGTTCCATTTTACCCATAGTAGTTACATAACAGTGATATGATTTAAGTACGAAATGGCAAAATTGATATAATATATAACAATTGATATAAATCATGTATTAAGATGAAATGCATATGTAATGCACATTTATACACTGCAAAACTTTTCATTGTGACATCACAGATGTGAAATTGTTATTCATTTATTACTTATATATTTTATAATAGGTCTCGGCACATGATGCACTTTTCGGCCGATTTTCAGTTCGGTTTCCCGTCTCTTTCCTCACCAATCTGCGCGCAGTTTAAACGCTGATCGACTGAAAATCAGTCGAAAAGCGCATCGCATTATGTCAAGCCCTGTTTTATTACTCGTTCCCACCAAAGCTGATTGTGTTAATAACTGGCAACATACTAGCTCCTTTTTCTTCTTTTATAAAGAAGATAGCCAGTATGCCAATTGTACTTATTTGTTTTATAATATTTTATCCATTTCGGCTTTAATCAATCATTGTTTATACCTTTTTGACATATAATTTAAATCTTTGCGCACTCTACCCATGTTAAATACTTATCCTTTATATTCTTATATCTATAAAAGAAAAATCGACATAACTATTTTATATATTATCTAACTGCATAAAAATAATTAACTAATCGCATATAATAGAAATACACTTATAGAACCTTATTTATTTTTCGGATAGATTAGCGATACTGATTATTTTGATTATTCGTTATATTGACGAATAATGAGAAATAATTTGTAAATAGTACTTACTGATCGATCGTTTTCTTATCAATTTATCGCATTTGTTGTTCCTTGATTTGTTTATATAACAAAATCACTTCTCTCAATATCCAAAAATAAAATTAATGAAATATACTCAAACATTGTGAAAAAGTGATATATAATTTATGGAATTATATTACATCGTAGTGATGTAATTTTATAGGAAAATACAATCTCATAATTTTAATGATATAACTGTTACAGACTACAGTATACATTCCTGTAGATGTAATCAAAGCATAATTTACATCTTTTTCCATTATGGCTTAGTGATGTAAATATATTTTGTATTTATTATGTCTCATTCAAAGAATGGTACATGAATGTAACTTAATTACGTCCAATTTACATAATTATGTGCTAAATACAATATAACAAAGACATGTAACAAACCCTATTAGCACACTTTATTCGAGGAACGTTCTGACCAAAGTTTAGAGGGTATTTCTATGTAGGACTGTTCTTTGGAACATCCCTTGAAATCTGTGCTATTAGAGAAATTATCAAATTTATATAGGATAGGATCTCATTTATGCCATAAAGCTGTCTTATTGTAATATAATATAAAACAGAGATATCTATATAATGACAAAAAAATTATATAACAATGCCAAATCATGTTTGCTATTTGGGTTAACATTTTACTAATATATATAATATATATAATCTTTCACATCATATATTATAAAGGATTAAAATGTAAGATTTTATATCATTTAATTTATTATATTATTTAATCCTAAAGTAAAGTTAGAATTTCGATGAGCTTCACTGTTTATCGAAAAAATGCGACACATCTATACCTATTACTACACCAATATGTCATACATACACATATAATACATAAATTTAGGGAATGAAAAGTTACTTTTTAAAA
>Ga0157363_1006036_pt1 | contig 11373 bp, 12 predicted proteins | sample AttsexASBM1_FD_111477 | JGI IMG/M metagenome (GOLD analysis project Ga0157363, IMG submission 111477) | Fungus gardens microbial communities from leaf cutter ant in Ribeirão Preto, State of São Paulo, Brazil - Atta sexdens ASBM1 | ecosystem: Host-associated > Fungi > Mycelium > Unclassified ...
ATCACAGACTGCACTGGTATTTTTTGTAGGAAAGAAAGATGGTATAAGACTATTGATATCTTAATAAGTAGATAATTAAGAATAATATGAAAATACAACAATGTTAGGATTAAGAAAGGAGATGAGTGAAAAGTAGTCTTTATAACACCAGAAGAGTTGTTTGAACCAACAATTATGTTTTTTGGCTTGACAAATTCACCAGCCATGTTTCAGACTACACTAAGCCTGGCCTATCTTAAAGAGCATGTATATTACATACCATTGGTATATGGTATAATATATAGATAACAAATGTATAACATCATGTTATGTTGTGTAACAGTTTGTGACAGTTACATATAATTATTTTTTAAATCAGTAATTTATTACATAGGGGGCAGTAGCAGACCATAGTAGCTACAGCATAACTACTTACATAGAGAAGAAAAAGAGAGAGAAAGAAACAAGAAAAGAAAAGAGAAAGAGGAAAAAGAAAAACTACACTACAACAAACAAATAATAGAAAAACTACTATTAAGTGATTCCTTTATGGAAGAAAAAAGCCTTAGGGTTAAACTCAAGAAAAGCAATGAAATGGCTAAGAGACTTCCTATTAGGATTCTAATAATTGTTATATCTTCTGCATTCATAAAAGATATGTTGTCTTAACTCAATTGGATAACAACTACATGGGCAGCTAAAATTCTCTCTTGGAAAACATCTCAAATAATACTTGTCTATAGACATATGATTTATAATTGCTCTTGTTGCTCACACACACAAGAAGTTAGAGTATCTAATAGATTTAAGCCAAGTGCCATTTTTTGTATAAATAGGCTTGATAGGAAAAAAATCATTGTTAAGTAAATCAAGAAAATGATTTTTCTTCAAGTCTGATACTTGGAATATTATTTGCCAGGTTCAAATAATAGCATTGTATTCATCTTTCATGCTGAAATCTCATGACAATTTACATGGGAAAATTGTTTTAAGATTGTATTTCTTTGCTTCTTTATCAACAACTGAATAATGAGTCTATTTAGCATTGCTAAAACAATTCCAGAATTCAATGGAGTTATGATTATTTTTCTTAAAGAATATTCTGAAGTCTTGAACTATAGTAATAGACTGAAGTTGATAAGGATAAGATAATGAATCAAATATGTATTTCACCAAATAAATAGCATCAGTAACTTGAACTGTGTTCAAGTTACTGCTTGATTAATTCCATATCTAATTATAAACAATTCTGCCTCAGTTGATATTTTAATGCTTACATTAGATATAACAATAACATTTTTATTCTGTAAGGAGTTTCTGAAGATTTTATTGAGTTTGTAGAGATGGGCAATCTTGACTTTGTTGATTTAGTGATTTATAGTGTTGAATGAGAAGCAATTAGGTAAGATATCTACTAATTGGAAGCCAGGAGAGAATTCTTTATGTAAAGGATTAAATGAAAGAAAAATTTCATTAAAATGGCTGTTAGTATCTATAATAGAACTTTTGACTTTTAGTTTTTGCTTGGAGATGAGTTTTTCTAGGAAAAGACAATGTGGAGTTGAGTCAATTGAATGCTAATGTTCCAAAAGTAGCTTGATTACTGTTAGAAATACAAAAGATTAGACTTCATTTTATTTTTCTTCTCTTTTATTTTTTTCCCCTTTTTTTTCTGCTCCTCTCAGTCTATTCTATTTTTAGAACTAGGGTTAGGAATCAGTGGGATGTCACAGGTCACACTGTCACATGACCATGTGCCATAATGAAAAATAGTAGAAGGTTCTGAAAGGAATAATGTTATACTATATGTCATACATATGGTAGCCTTAAGGCAGACACATAGTCATTTAGGATAGGCTAAAGTAGTAGTGCACAGACCAGTAGTCTGAGATATATAAGGTAGACAATCCTGTACAGAGTTCTCTATCAAGTTCTCTTGTATTAACCCTAATATAAGATTTTATTCATTAATCAACTCTGAGGTCTTTGAGTCATAACATTCAAACTTGATTCCTTTCTTGAGACTGTCCAACACAGGACCCTCTCACACTCTCATTTTCTCACCATTCTTAACTGAAGGACAACACTGTCCTTTAGTCAAAAAAAGTTGTCAGGCTCTAAGTATAAGGGATATACTAGCTAGACAGGGGAAGTTTAGCCATTTGTTTGTATCAAAGCCTACTGGTACACTTCAAATGTATCACCTTTTGTGAACATGTTATATACTTTCTTTCTTTATCAGCTCTATGCTACAGGTTCACTTGTAATCTGTCTATGTAGAAGAACAGTAAGTGTTCTTAAAATCTTATCTAGAGTAGAATGACCTTCTTAGGTTAATATTGTGTACAATTTCCTTAAGACAGCAGTCAGTAGTCTAGGTATTCAGTAGATAGTGTAAGGTGGGACAAGAAGAGAGCCTACTAGCACTTACAGAGATTGCTTCAAGCTCTGAGTATGAGTTACAGACTAAGGCTAGCACCAGCTCCTCTCCATTACCTTTATACATGTCACTCCCACCAATACCACCACCACTATCATCATCACCTTCACCAATTTCATCTCCTTCTCTTTACAATATGAACTAATATGGCCAAATCAACTATAAGCTTCTAGCTCAACAACAGTAGAAATAGCTTACAGCACTGTAGACACAAATCCAAGCCCTATTAGCAGCACAGGCAAAGAGAGCAATCTTTGGAGTGGAGAAAGTAGCTAGGCCACAAATGTTCAATGGGAGTTCTAAGAAAATGTCAGGCTTTGTGATAGCCTACAAGCTATATATCAGGATAAAAATAAGGAGAGTAGTAGTAGAGGAGCAGATACAATGGATACTATTATATATACAAGAGAAATTGGCAAATATATAGAAGGAGAATATATTGGAAGATTTAGAAGGAGGTTTACTGGAATATGAAACAGCAGGGGAATTTTTGGCAGACATCAAGAAAGAGTTTGGAAGAAGAGACAAAGAGATAGTCAAGGTAACAGAACTAAAAAGATTAGAGCAAGGAGGAAAGACAATGGAGAAATTTGTTTAAGAGTTCAGAAGGATAGCCAGAGGAAGTAGATATGAGAGAAGGCCTTTAGTTGAAGAATTCAAGAGAGATATAAATGGGACCATACACTAAAAACTTATAGAGTCAGAATGGCAGCCCAGCTCTAGGAGGTGATAAGACAATAGAGTACAAGTCTCTAGGACAAACAACATAGAAACACCTAGGTAAAAATTGCCATGGCCTTAAGTTTGGCCAAGAAAACAAGAAGCTCCTCAATAGTAGATGCTAACAGGGTTTGCTTCTATGAAAGGAGTGAAGAAAACAAATGCAGTCATAGTATGCCCAACTCAGCAGGCAAGGCTTGCACTCTGCAACTCATATGCCATGAATATAGATGGGAGAAATAAAAATTACTATAGTTGTGGGGGTTTGGCCACCTAGCATGGAATTGTAAAAGACAAATCATAGGCCAGAGAAGAAGAGTGGAATATAAGGATAATTGTAATAATGAACAGAACAATTTAAATAGGAAAGGAGATCTAATAGTTCTCAATTAGGTCCCAATAGCAATAGGTTTGCAATGCTTTCTAAAGTAATGGAAAATACATCCTGCTGTAACCTAAACAATAGGGATATGTTAAGAGAAGTAATGGTAAAGATTAGACTGGAAAGGATCAATATTGTCAGGCACAGTTCATACTGAGGTAAAAGTCCACAAAATGGACTCGGAGATGAGTGGACTTGTAGAATGACCTTGGCTTCAGCTTATATGCTGCACTGTCTGCTGCATAGTCATAACTTCAGATGATGGAAAGAAGTCCAAGATGGGAGTGAGTACTGATTGGTGTGTCACTGTTGAACACTGGAGATCAAGTTCAATAAAAGCTATCTTCGTTGATTATCAGACTAGCAAATTACAATGTAACTACTAGTCTTATATACAAACAGATAGTATAGGAAATGCTCGGGGTTTCAGTGGTAAAACCCCTATTACCCTGAGTGGAGGTTTCAGTATTGAGACACTGACAGGAGTAACTCCGTCATGGAAGACCGAGTTGAATAGGAGTATCTCCGCCATGGAAGATGGAATACTTAGGATGGTTGCAGCACTACCATAAGACATGTTGCATGAAAGGTGGCTACCATGGAAGACAGGCTTGTATGTTTTGGAGATGACTTCACCACGGGAATGTAATTTCCAGACAGGTAAACTTGCATATGACAAATATGCAAGAAGAAGTGACAGTAGAAGTATTGTTGGATAGTAGGATTACAGAGCTAGTAATGAGTTTGGAGTTTGTAAGAAAGCAGGGATTCAAGCTGAAAAACATAGAAAGACCAATTTATATGAGAAATGTATATAGGACTTTAAATAATGAGGGACCAATAGAACACACAGTAGAGGTAAATATTTACTACCAGGAACATAAGGAAAGGACAGAAGTGGAGTGTGATTTTGGTAATGCCCTGGCTTGCTTACCACAACCCTAAGGTCAACTGGAGAACTAGAGAAGTAAAAATGACAAGGTGTTTAGAGGAATGTGAAAAGCAATAGAGATCAAAGCAGGGGAAATCAGGCTGGGAAAAACAGAAGGAAAAAGAAAAGAAAGAGGAAGAGGAAAAGAAACAAGAGAAGAAAGAACAAAAAGGGAAGGAAAAGGAAAAATCAAGAAAAGAAAGAATAATGGAAGTAAAGAAGATAGTAGAAGAATGGGAAATCTGAGATGAAAAAGAAGAGGCAGCAAAATTGAAGGAAGAGGCAAAATGGCTGGTACCAGAGAGGTTCCACAAGTAGATCCATGTCTTTGGCAAAAAAAACCAGTGAAAGGATCCCTATAAGGAAATTATAGGATCATGCTATCAATATGAAGGAAAAATTTGCATCAAAGAAGGAGAAGGTATATCTGCTGTCAAGAGAGGAGAGAGAGGAAGTGCATGAATTTATTTCTGAACAATTGAGGAAAGGGTACATTAGACCCTCAAAGTCATCTCAAACAGCATTTGTATTCTTTGTAGGGAAAAATAATAGAAAAAAGCATATAGTATAAGACTATAGGTATCTTAATGAATAGACTGTTAAGAATAATTACCCTCTATCTCTTATTTCAGACATCATAGAAAACATAAGCACAAAAAAGATATTTACAAAGATGGACTTAATATGGAGATATAATAATGTACAAATAAAGAAGGGGAATGAGTAGAAGACAGCATTCACCACACCAGAGAGGTTGTTTGAGCCAACTATGATGTTTTTTGGATTAACAAACTCACCAGCAACTTTTCAGACTATGATGAATGAAATCCTATAGAACCTCATCAACACTGGGAAAGTGGCAAGTTTTATCAATGACATGATTGTAGAAACAGAAACAGAGGAGGGACATGACAAAATGGTGGAAGAAGTATTAAAGAGATTAGCAGAGAATGATTTATATGTAAAACCAGAAAAATACAGATGGAAGGTGAAGAAAGTAGGGTTTTTAGGAGTAGTAATAGGGCTAGAAGGGATTAAAATAGAAGAAGGAAAGGTGAAAGGTGTTTTGGACTGGCCAACTCTACAAGAGATTAAGGATGTATAGAAGTTCTTAAGATTGGCAAATTACTATTGCTAATTTATTAAAGACTTTATAGTAATAGCTAGACTACTATATGATATAGTAAAGAAAGATTAAAAGTGGAAGTGAACAAAATGATAGGAGAAGACATTTGGAGAATTGAAGGAGAGATTCATAAAAGAACCAGTGCTGGCAGCACCAAACTTGGATAAGAAAATAAGAATAGAAGTAAATATATCAGACTATACAACAGTGTTACAACTCAAAGTCCTTAGGGTTAGATAATAAGATAAAAACTCGTATTGGGGTTTTAACACAAGAGAACTCAGTAGAGAACTCAGTGTTGAACTGTTTACCTTATATACTAAATCCCTATGGTCTGTGCTACTACTACTTTAGCCTACTCTAAATGACTATATGTTTGCCTTAAGGTCAATATGTGTTATATAATGTCATTCTTTCAGAATCTTCTACTCCCTTCTCATGACCTGTGACTATGACTTGTGACTTGTGACAGTCATGACAGTGATGCCATGCCAAAATCCTAACCCCAGTTTTCAAGATAGAAGATAAAATAAAATCAAAAGGAAAGTCAAAAAAAAACTTGAGTTCAGATCTCTCAAAGTCTCTAAATGAGACAGAGAGAAATTATAAAATTTATGACAAGGAGATGTTGGCAGTTATAAGAGGGCTAGAAAATTGGAGGCATCTATTAGAAGGTGCAAAATTCAAGTTTGAGGTCTGAACAGATCATAAAAACTTGGAGTACTCTATGAAGATGCAAAAGTTGAACAGAAAACAAGCCAGATGGGCCTTATATTTGTCTAGATTTGACTTTACCTTCCAGGAATAAAAATGGAGAAGGTAGATAGACTTAGTAGATGACCATACTGGAAAGTATGAGTAGAAAAGGACAATGATAATCAGATATTTATTAAAGACCATTGGCTTCATAGCTTATTGGAAGTAGTAATAGAGGGACCAGAAGTAGATATATTGAAGAAAATAAAAATAGCTAGAAGTAAGGACAAAGAAGTAGTTAGAGTAGTAGAAGAAATAAAGAAGGCAGGAGTGAAAGTATTGAGAGGAGAAGAATAGCAGGTAAAGGGAGATTTAGTATTGAAAGAGGGGAAAATCTATGTACCAAAGAATGAAGTGTTGAGAGTAGAAATAATCTGGTTACATCATGATGTACCAGTAGCAGGATATAGGGAAAGTGAAAGATGATGGAATTGGTAACAAGGAATTATTGGTGGCCAGAGGTAATAAGAGATGTGGGAAAATATGTGGAGGATTGTGATATATGTCAAAGAATGAAGAACAAGATAGAAGAATTGGTAGGAAAGTTGAAGTTGAGTAAGGTTCTGGAAAAACCATGGACACATCTAACAGTGGATTTCATTACAAAGTTACTGTTAGTAGCTAGGAAAGATGAAATTCTAGTGGTCTGCAACAGGTTGTCCAAAATAACTCATTTTGTAGCAATAACAGAAGAAATGACAGCAGAAAGGCTAGCAAGATTGTTCAGAGATAATGTGTGGATTACATGGATTACCAGAAAGTATGGTGTCAGACAGAGGACCACAGTTTACAGCAGAGTTGACTAAGGAGTTGAATTGAATGTTGGGAATTGAAACAAAGTTGTTGACAGCATTTTACCTACAAACTGATAGTCAGACAGAATAAATGAATCAAGAGAGTTAGAATAGTATCTTAGATTCTTCATTGACTATAGATAAAAGGATTGGCCAGAATGGTTAGTATCAGCAGAGTTTGCAGTTAACAACAAGACACATTCAGCAACAAAGATGTCTCTGTTTATGGCAAATTATGGGAGGGGGTTAAGAATAAGAGTGGATATTAGAAAAAGGGGAAAGGTGGAAAAGACAACAGAATTTGCAGAAAGAATGAAGAAGGTACAAGAAGAGGCAGGAGCAGCATTAAGAAAATCACAGGAAGAGATGAAACAACAAGTGGACAGAGAAAGGAGAGAGAAGAAAGAATGGAAGATAGGTGATAAAGTAATGCTAAGTACAAAAGACCTAGTATTCAAAGAATGACCAGCAAGAAAACTAGTGGACTGATATGTGGGCCCATATATCATTGATGAGGTAGTTTTGACCAATGTGATTAAGCTGAGACTGCTAACTACAATGAGAATTCACCCAGTTGTAAATATTAGTTAAGTAGTATAATACAAAGAACAAGTAGAGGGACAGAAAGCAGAGGAGATGAAACTAGTAAAAGTAAAGGGAGTTGAAGAGTGGGAGATAGAAAAAATATTAAACAAAAGAAAAGTAAGAGGAGTAGTAAAGTACTTGGTATGATAGAAGAGGTTTATAGCAGAACATGATAGTTGGGAAAGAGAGAAGGATTTGGAGAATGCAAAAGAAGCAGTAGTAGAGTTTGAGGAGAGGGTAAATGCAAAAGTATGACAACAAGAGTAGTTAGACACAGTAGAAGAAAAGAACTTTAAAAGGGAGGAGTTGCCAGGAAAATATACAACAAAAATATTATATAGATAGGATGATAGAAAATTCAAGGAGGAATATCTAAGGAAGTTAGAAAGAAATTGGCAAAAGTGGAAGTCAGTTCCTCTGGAGGAGAAACCTTAAAGGGGGAGTAATATTAGAAACACAAAAGATTGGATTTTATTTTTCTTCTCTTTTATTTTTTCATCTTTTTTTTCTGCTTCTCTCAGTCTATTCTATTTTTAGAACTAGGGTTAGGAATTGGTGGGATGTCACAGGTCACACTGTCACATGACCATGTGCTATAATAAAAAATAGTAAAAGATTCTGAAAGAAATAATGTCATACTATGTATTATACATATAGTAGTTGTTACAATTCAGAGGCCTTAGAGTTAATCAATGAATGGAATCTTGTATTGGGTTAACACAAGAGAACTCAATAGAGAACTCTGTACAGGATTGTCTACCTTATATACTAAAGGCTCATAATCTGTACTATGTACTTCTAGCCTACTCTAAACAGCCATGTGCTTGCTTTAAGGTCAACATGTGTTGTGTATGTTGTATAATGTCATTCTTCTAAATCCTTCTACCCTTTTCATGACTAACCCTAACCCTAAGTTCTAAAAATAAAAAATAAGAAAATAAATCAAAAGAAAAAAGAAAATAAAGAAGAAAATGAAAATAATTAAAGTTTATCGCTTTCAACTCTGATAGTAGCCTTAAGGCAGATATATAGTTATTTAGGATAGGCCAAAGTAGTAGTGCACAGACCAGTAGTCTGAGATGTATAAGGTAGACAATCCTGTACAGAGTTCTCTATCAAGTTTCCTTGTATTAACCCTAATATAAGATTTTATTCATTAATCAACTCTAAGGTTCTTGAGTTATAACAATTACATAGTTTTAAGATAGAGAAGTCATTCTCATATATTGATAGCTACTGATTTTGTCAAGGTAAATAGAAATGAGACCAGCAATGGCTTTAATTTCCCAGATGAGAGATGTCTAGTAATCTATAAGACAGCTCTTTGTTATATTTTTCTAAGTTCTTAAAGAGGATAGAATAAAGAGACATTTTTAAAGTACCATATTGGGAAGCTGTATAGAGTGATGAAAGGAATACAAGTTCTATAGAATAGTCATTTATAGAAGAATAACAAACCTCTAGAAAAGTTATCTAACATTTTTATATTCTTGATTTTTTCCAAAGTATAACATCTTGGAAGAATTGTAAGATATTTTGTTGGGTTTTGAAATGATAATCAAAGTGGACATTTTGAAATGTAATGGTCAGTGACTGAGATCAATGTATAAATTAGTAATATTGACAATGTTGGATAGATACTTATTATTATTTACAACCACTTTGAGATATTTTCATGAAACATGATCAGGTCTTAGAGTGAATGAATTATTACATTTTTTGATTGTATTTCTGAAATTTTCCATTGAAAAGAGAGGACATTCCAATAAGTGTTTCAAAGAGATGTTGTCTAATAGATGTATATTTACTTGACAATTTTATGCTAAATTTGATAAAGCATCTGCCATAGATCTTCAAGTTTGATACATAGGCACCTATTATATAGAAGGGCTTTGGTGGCAGGAAGTTTATGCTTCTTGACCCAATTTATGAGATTCCAAGATCTCTTGTTTTTCAATCTTCTAGTGACTTTGAGAAATGATAAGTATTTAGCTTGATATTACACTCTTTATTCCACCATGCTTTTTGTCAGAATCATGAATGATGGACTTTATTTTTATTTTTTGTTTTCATTTTGTTTTCTATTTTCTATTCATTTTGTTTTTATTTTTATTTATGGTTAGGGTTTAATATGATATTATAGTCACAACTGTTACAAACCTGTTATGTAATACTATTACAGTCATAGTCACATGGTCACATGGTCACAATAAAAGACAGTAGAAGCTTCTGGAATAATCTTTAGAGTAGGCTAGATGCAGTAGTAGTATAGACCAACTAGTATAGTATATAAAGTAGATACATTGTACCAAGAACTCCATTGAGTTCTCTTGTGATTAACTCAATCCAAGATTTACTCTTTTAATTCTAACTCTGAGTCTTAAAATATAACACTTTTGAATATTTAGTGATATTAACATTCTTGGAAAACTTATACCAAGTAGTATTCAAAATTCTTATGTACTCTTGAGCTATGTTTTCAAAAGATTCTTTGCTTGATATATCTGTTATATCAATATTTTCCAAAGTACTCATAAGCTCAGTAATAAACTTCTCTTCTTCACTGTTCTTAATAATCATTTATTACTTGTTCTGTATAAATTCCTTACTGATAAATATATCAACAGTTAATAAAGCATGATCTAAAGGGTATAAAGACTCTGGTAGAATAAAATGATTGTCAACTTCGACAGAATCTGGTCAAAGAAACATAAGGTTGATAACTGAGTTAGATTTATTAATATTATCAGTATATTGAGTTGAGACTTAATAGGCAGAAGAAGATAATTTAAGTTCAAAAGAATCAGTAATCTCCATGAGAATATTGTTATGGTCTGAATGATGAGAATAAGGTGAATTCTAATTCCTATCTCTTATATTGAAATCCTAGCCATAATGAGAACATTGTGAATATTGACCTCAGTATCCTTATGATACTTAAGGCTGATTAATAGTTATCTGAATAGATATTGATCATAAAGAACATATTGCTGTTGTTAAAGAATAAAAAACAGTTAATATCTTTGTGGTTTAGAATGTCTTTTCTGAGAGCAAAGTGCAAATTAGTAAGTCAAATGTTGATATATGTTATTATTCTAGAATGTTCATTATTACCAAATGATTGCCTAGAAAAGGTTATCTAGGTAGAATGATTGGAAGCATCAATGATTTTGTCACCTTTCTTGTTAGATAAACTTAAGATGGTTTAAATAAAATACTGTGGCAGTTTTTGAATGAAAAGAATATCAAACACTTTTTTGTTTTCTAAAATTATGTCAGTAAGTAATCTATTCTTATAGACATTCTACAAAAATAATCAGAGATTTTTTAAAATTATAAACTTATCTTACTTATAGCTAAGTAGATTAATTTGCCTCTATTTTTATAAAGCTCTTGATATTTTTTTGCATACTATTCTTTATTGAACCTGTGCCTCCAGAATAGACATATATTGCTATCTGCTTGATAATCATCCTTATAATTAATGTACTTGAAGCTGTGTAGACATAGTTTGCCTTTCTTAGTTTCAAGTCATAACACGTATATTGTTGTAGCAACCACTCGTCACTCAAGGACAAATGATCTCACAACGAGTAAAGCTCTTAGTAGGGCTATCAAGTAAAGAGTGGGGATTACAAGAGAACTCGACAAGGAGCCCTC
>Ga0157363_1006039_pt1 | contig 11371 bp, 6 predicted proteins | sample AttsexASBM1_FD_111477 | JGI IMG/M metagenome (GOLD analysis project Ga0157363, IMG submission 111477) | Fungus gardens microbial communities from leaf cutter ant in Ribeirão Preto, State of São Paulo, Brazil - Atta sexdens ASBM1 | ecosystem: Host-associated > Fungi > Mycelium > Unclassified ...
ACACACACACACACACACACATCCATTTCTGTTCCGGTTTTACGTAAGTTTATGATAAGTTCTTAGGATATTAACGTGGCTTCTCATTTTATTTAAGCGACAATGCAAAGTTTGATCTCTTACTCGTACATACATCATTATGAATATAAATATTATAAATAAATACACATACATGAGTAAAATTCGCATAATTATGATTGCGCGAGGAATCATGCTCGTTGCGTTCCTTTCCTCCCACCCGTCCTCATCCCTCTCACAACCACATATCCTCTTTGTGGTTAGCGAATTCTTTCGATAGACGAGGAACCGAGCCACGTCTCGTCGCGCGTTCCTCTTCTCCCACGTGAGGAAACACCGCATGTTATACATATATAAATATATATAAGGAAAGAAAAAAATATATACGAATGTAGGACGCGATTTTCGAGCGTTCGTCCCACGTGTAAAGATTTACCAGTCCCGTCATTCAGTTCCCATTCCCCCCGCCCTTCTCCCCTTTCCCTTTATAAACAATTGTAAACGCGTTCTCGCCGCGAATCACGAAAGCGCGAATATGATTTTTTAAAGAACTGCTCCGACTTGATTAAGAAACGAAATAAACGCTGCTTACGACAGTTAAAACGGCTTAAGTGTACTTTTTCATACCTTTAATCTCCCCTGCTGACTTTCGGTTACCGAAACGGAGTCAAGAGCGGTTTGGCCTCGAAAATAAAGTGGTTTCTGCCAAGATTTCTGTTGAAATTAGAGAAGATAATTCTCCGAAGGGCCTGGATTGCCGGGAAAGCACCAATCTAGAATTGACCCAGATTCATTTGCATAGTAAAAAACCGGCCGAAGGCAAGAATGAGGTAAGTGCATAATTTGTAAGATCCACTCTGAATATGCAATCATATTTGAAACAGATCTCGCAAATTGCGGGCTTGACTCGTTCTCTTGCATTCAAATTCTCAGAATCAATATTATTTTATTCGTATGAGAGAATCTCAATTTTATTCTTTCTCCCAATTTATTTCAATCAAGCAATATTCAGAGAAGCGTTCCAACAGCGCTGCACTTTTAAATAAACAAAAAATAATGTCGGAATATTTTGGTTGATTCGCGCATCGCGGACGATATTATATGCTAAAACACACATTGAGTTTTCTCACCAGGTGCGCTTGACATCGCGATACTAAGATAATCAGCGCGTGTAAAATTGTCGCCAATGGATGACATCTTGAGATATGAGGACCACCGACGGACTCTCGGCGCCAGGGTATTAAATCTGAAACCGTCGACATTGGCGAAAATTTTCATCTAGCAACTGGACGCGCGGACAGATTTATTTCTCTCTCTCTCGGCGGGAAAAAGAGAAGAAACCAAACGGGATCGTATATCGGGCGTGAAGAATGGGACAAGAAATCTGAGGTTCGCTCCTCGTCTTTCCTTTTTTCTCGGACGTTTATTGCACGTCAAAGTGTTCCCCGACAGAGCTCGATAAAACGAAGCAAAATCAACGAAAGAGAGAGAGAGAGAGAGAGAGAGACCCCCACGATCACCACCGGAACGGTCCCATTGATCCTTGACATTCGTCACAGACTTTATCTGGTACCTCGTTCTCTTTCGAGGCTCAACATTTAGAATCTCGAAGATAGACTCGAATCGAATATACGTTCCCTTTGTATCACCCATTCGAGTGCACACAGCTGGGTAATAATTATGGACACGACGTCACGCGTGGATGATTCTCCTGAGACGGCACTAAATTATATCGGTCCAACGTCATTCTTGGTGAGGAGAAATATTGTATTTTAGGATGATGTTACCAATCGTCGTTGGAAACCCTCTTCGTGTACGCGCCATGAATATTTGATTTGTTCAATTATTTTCCGCTAGAGGAGATCTCGTCTGTTTTACTTTTTACACTGAAATTGAATAACTATGCTAATATTAACCCTTTCTGGATACGTTTTACGTACCTACGTGTTCTGATTAAAAGGAAGAAATATATTAGTGGATTCCGTGAGCAAAACCTCAACGTGAGTATGAATTTAGGGCAATTCAATTATACCATGTCCGGTAAATGAAAGTAATGTCATTAAGTATACTTGACTGATACATATCGGACGAACGGATATGTTGTCTATTTATTGATTACCTTCTGATGAAAACAGGACAAAATCGGCAATATTTAATCATGTCACATAATCATGTACGTCCGATATGCGCGGTTATCACGTGATATAGGTGCTTGTCTGCTGCATTGTGATTATTAGCATATATATAAAACGACGTTTAATCTTATACCGTAATTTTATCATAACATGTATTAATGTCTCTGATTCGTCTACGCTGTTAAATATTAAAGAATCAAATTTAAATCTATTCTATTCGGAAAAAAAATGTTTCATGTATAATTATTGGGTTGTCCGGAAAGCTCGTATCGATTTTGAAGGAAAATTGAAACGCAGAAGATTTAAATTTTAGTATATATTTCTTAAATTTAAATCTTTTGCGGCACGAACTTTCCGGACAACCCAATATATATAATTATATAAAATTATATAAAAAATTGACATTTTACATACATAAATTATATATAATTATATATAAAATATGTCCATTTATATAACATTTTTTCCCGGGTAACAAATAATCAAAGTTGAGTTCTTCAGATATTAAACAAATATTAAATTGAAAAAACGGACAATTAAATAATAATAACGGTCTTAATACGCAGTGCGATTTTCAACATATATTTCACATCTTACATATTTATAACCGAACGTTTCGGCTCAATTCGAGCCATCTTCAGCAGTCTTGCATAATTTACAATTCTTGATAAACCATCAAGTAGCCATACAAGGATAGTAACAGAGTATAGCATGGAACGCCTCCATGTTCGGTCATTATAATTATGTAAGATGTTGAAAAAATGTAACTTAAAAATATAATTGCACTAATTACCACGTATTAAGACTCTTAATTGCCCGTTTTTTTTTTTCAATTTAATATTTGTTTAAATCTATTCCTTAAGTTAAAAGTTAAATAATATTTTATAATTTGTAACTTCCAAGTAAGTCAAAATGTTATTTTAATACAAAATATGTGATTAAAAAAACAATCACATCAAATCAACTTATTCTTGTGACTGAATTGCTTTCAAAATAACACAAATAAATATGCACTAAATAATTACTAAATTAAATTTGAGTTAAATTAATATAATACATTTCTTGAGTTACATTGTTTTAGACTAAAACAATATAACTAAAACAATGTAACTAAATAATGTAATTTATTTAAAACTTTTAATTAAATTAACGACAAATAACCTCTGTTTTAGTTAAATTAATGACAAATTTAATAGGAGTAAACCTACAAGAATGATTAAAAATAACTCAAATGGAATTACTAAAATAAGTCCAATTTGACATAATTTGAATTCTGAATTTAAATATCATGTTATCTATATAAAGAAGGATGAAAGTTTGGTCGTAAAAAAAAGTAGACGTGAAAAATGAGACAAGAATATTCATTTTTTTGAAAATGTAAAAATATATCAAGGAATGAAAGCATCTCCATGAATATAAGCTCTGTTTTCATTAATACTAAATATAGAGGAAAATTAAACAGTAGAAAAGTGGGTCGTATATCGCGGCCATAGTTCTTTACAGAAATATCCGGGCAAGTAGTTGATTTCTTTGACATGAAACTGTATGGTGTTCGTGTACGACTTTCGAAAATGAAGGGTAATAAAACTATCATTCTATTCATATTAATTATAAATAGGATTATCCTTGATCATCGGGAACCGACATCCCACGTTATAGATAATTATAATTCTTGCGTTGGTTTTTTTAACGTGACGCGATCGATATCTTCCAAGCGTGTGTTACGACATTCCGTTTAATTCTGCCTATCATTATTGTCTATTAATATGCTCTGCTCGAATAACTCGATATAGCACTCAATTTACGTCAATATCGCACTATTTTCAGATGTATTTCCTAAATGTACTTCTTTTTGCAATCAACCGTACAATGTCGCTTAATTATATTCCGCCAATTAATTCTTGCACCCTTGTTTCATTATCAAGTGTTCGTTATAAATTTTTACAAGAAATGCGAAGCGTCAAATTTTTATTTTAATAAAATTTTGTATGTAATAGGTTCTGTATAATAGGAAGTTATATAAATAAATGATTTTAAAAAAATCAATTTTAAGGAATGAAATCACATATAAATAAAGCAGTTTTTATTACATTTCAAAAACTAGTTGAGTTATATCAAAAAAATGTTTGATATAAAAGTCACAAAATTACCTTTATTTATATATATGTATTTATATTAATAAAAAAAAAAATAATTTCAAAACTATGAATTTTTAAAGTAATTTTTTTTAAATATTATTGACACGGATGAATAGAAATAATTTTACTAAAATTTTTATATAAAACGTTTTTTCAATAGTTTGAATAATTTGAATAATGAATAGTTTTAGATTGTAACAAAAAAAAACTACTAATAAAAACCGGTTTATTTATAAGGGGTGATTTTTACTTCTTAAAATCATTTTTCTACTCCCGACTGACTTTTCAAAATTCAACTCTACACACACATACACACACACACACACACACACACACACACACACACACACACACACACACAAAGTTTTATTAAACTCAATTTAACACTTCAACTTTAACAAGTTAACGGTTTCCTTATAGTTCATTTGTGTATGCCTAATTTCTTATTATATTACGATCTTATATTATATTACAAAGTGACAAATTTAATAGAATTTCATTTTGAAAAGAAAGAAAAGTGTTTTATTACATGGAACTTCACGATAATTAAGCGATTCTGATTTCAACGATCAACTATTCAATGTTATCTCGTTGCATTCGAAAACGTTAGAAATCAAGCGGTGAAATCAATCCTATTCAGATTCCATACAGCTGAAGCTCTGTTATGTTCCCCCAGAATCAGGTCCGAGGAATTAGTGCCGAGCCTAGAGCACCGATATATCGGCTCCCTGCAAATGACCTGGTTCGCTGCAAAGGTTGCAAGGGTCAATTAATCACAATATCACCATCATCCGCTTCGCGTTATCCCGCGGTACGTACTGGCAGCCTCGCTTCTAAACGTTCTCATTCATCACCGGCACCTGATATCGGCTATTTTCGAACACGCAAGCGAAAACTCGACACATTTTCTTGCATTATTTAACTTCGATTAAATGTGCGGGTCGCGTTTATCCGACGTTCGATCCGCTTTTTGCTTTCCTGATGAAAGATGCATCCGTAATATTAACAGTGAAGAAGATGAATTTGCCATCGTAACCTGATCGAAGACGACATACAACATCTTAATCGAATAACTTTTTGCTGTTATAAATAAGCTGCCAAATAAGATTTGAATATTGCATGGAAAGAACGGTTTTGCTGAAGTATATGTCTAGAAATTTAGCTAGATACAGATTTAAAAATAAATCTTGTTCAACTATCAAAAAAATTATATAAGATGTTCAAACTAGTTCCTAAAATGTTACAAAACTTTTTGTAACATTGTTTATTATGCTGAGTTTCCTATTTAATTATTTTTATGGTCCAACAAAATTATTTTCGGGTCTAATTTTTTTATCTGAATTTTTAAATACTATATATACAATTTCAGGATATATTGTACTATGCTTTAACAAAATCGTTTTTGCGTGTAGATTTCTTAAAATATTTTAGAATTTCCGCGAGAATTATGATACTTTAATTAACTATTTTTTCTGATTGATATTTTTAAATTCAATTATACGCAAACAAAATTTTATTAAAATCAATTTAACACTTCGCAAATTAACAGTTCCCTTGTAGTCATTTGTATGTACGTAGATTATTATATTATGATTTTTAAAAATTTTCTTATGATATTACGATCTCATATTATTGTATATTACATGGTAAATTTAAAGAAATGTAAAAAAATTGTGTATAATTATATATAAAATTATGCATAATTGTATGTGAACAATTTTTTGTACATTTTTCCAAACTTGTTTTTTTCTAAAACAAACAATGGAAAAATTATTTTAATTATTTTTTAATTATTTTTTATGTTTTCACATTATTATTATTTCTATTACACTAAAAAGTAATTTTACAAAAGAAAGGGATGTATAAAAACATGTACGGGCATATTTCATATATGATTATATATGTTTATGAATATTTATGTATGTTTATACATATTTATACATATTCATGCATGAAAAATTTTGTACCGAGTATGATTTTAACTTGTATCAAATTAAGCTGAAAGCTTTAGCGTTAATAATAAATTTAATTTAATTTATTAATTTTAATAAAAAATTTAAGTACTATAATTTTTTTTTAAAGATATTACTATTTGCATCATAACTGTATACATATTTATTCATCCTATTTCATTGAAATATTTCAATTCGATTTTTACTTGCATCCCCTGGCGACTTTCGCGTTTAAAGCGTAATGTACAAGCTTTAAGGGAGAAAAACTACGAAGCGCAAAAGCGTAAACGAAAAACAAATAAATAACATATCCGATGACAAATACATGCGACAAATACATGAATGAAATACGCGAATTTTTCGGATACGTGATCGATGATCGCGATTTACTCATACCTCTGCATTTTTCAGATAACACGGTGCGACAGGGGCGCAAATGTGGGGCAAATCGAAACTGCAATTATCCGACATTGACTATTCTCCTCGTAGGGGGTCGGGGGTATTTTTAATCCCCCCGCGGCCGGGGGGAGTGATGGCGACAAGCTTGACGTCAAGCTGGCTGGAGACGCGGATGATTTGCTCCGGCCGTATACATACGTATACTTTGTCAATAGAATAGAACGCGCCGCCGCTCAGGTGATCGATCGGTCACCGCCTTCCTCTTGCGATCGTCTTCTCTCCTGCGCGATATTTTTCCCCTTCGTTTTCTTGGAGGCCGCGCGTCTCCCACTCAGGTGATCGATTGTCGTCTGGCATTGAGATCACTCGTCCGCCACGTAGAATATCGATAATTTTAGTTACCTACAATACTACTCTGATAAATTATCACCGCTGGTATAACAAAAGGGAAGATCGTCTTTCTGAGAAGAAATAAGAGAGAAGTTATGCAACAAATCAGAGATTGTATGCACTGCGAAAAGGCGTATACGTACATAAAATGTATACATTGTATATGTAATTCCGTTATAATCCCGTGATTTTTGCACTTATTGGAGTAACTTTGCATATCTCCTTCCATAATATATACACGCACAGAACGATTTAGCTAAAGTATTTAAAAATTTAGTTAAATACAGTTAAATAAATTTGACTATAATTTTATTATAATTTTGGACTATCAAAATAATTATGTATGATGTTCAAGTTAATTGCTAAAATAATAAAATCTTTGCAGCTTTTTATGTATCATGCTTGAGTTTTCTGCATTATTTAAATGGAACAACATAATTATTTTCAGATCTGTATTTAGCTAAATTTTTTGATACTTTGGCAAAATTCTTTAATGTGTATATTAAGTTAGATTAAAGTCAGTTACGATTAATTTATTAGAAATGATATATATTGTATACAGTAATGATAGTAATCATAAAGAACTGATGTCAAAAGCATTATACGAAATACTAGTCACATAATAGTCTATTAAAGAACTTGTCTATATTTCCATCGACAAATGTCACCGAGGATAAATGTAAAAGCCAAGGAGAGTATAATGGTTTATTGTAAGTCACTTGCGACTTACATTAGGTCAAGTATAGCTTTTATTTTTAGATGTATCTTCCCATTTCTCAAATATGTACAATACATTATTAATGTGTAATGTACTGCTTCATTTCATATCTTTAAAAAAAATATTAATAGTAATATAAAATATACATTGAAAAAAATTTTGGTCATTTCCAATGAATGATCATTAATCAATATCCGACTTAATGTCCAACTTAATGTAATTAATTCATTGATAACTGGAGTCATTTATATTCATTACATATTCATTCTCGCAATGAATTCTAGTAATTCTAGTTTTATAACCTGAATCATTAAGAATTCATTGGATCAATTTTTATGAATTTAATGAATATTTTATTGTATTTACGTACAATTTTGGTTCAGAGTATAAAATAAGATATATATATATATATATATATATGTGTGTACACTATACATATGATATCAAAATTATCAATACATCAAAATAGAGTTTCATAGAACATAAGCACACATACACATACATGTTTAAAATATATTTTCTCCTTTGTTACATACTATTATTATCTATAGTAGGTAATGCTATATAATAAAAAAAAGTTATGATCGATATTCATAGTTGATTCTTATATTTATGATCGTCTTAAGTACAACCTAGTTAAGATATCATAAACTTGCAATCATATATTAGAATCTATATTAGAATTATAAAATATTACTTAATACGGTCTCGAAATAAGAACCGACTATGAGAATATTGTTCTAAGAAATTAAACCGAAGTATTTCGTTTTAAACTGCAAAAAATTGTGTTATTCCAGCAATTAACTTGAACATCATACATAATTATTCCGATAATCTAATAAAATTATTTTCAGATCCGTTATCTAAATTTTTATTTACTAAATCATTCTGTGTAAAATTAAAAATAAATTGATATCGCACATAAAGATTGGATCATCTAATTTCATAATTAAAAATAGATCAATATCGAATCACACAAGGATTGAATCATCTAATTTCATAATCTTTTGATGATCATTATTACAAACGACATCAATGCCTAGAAATAAAATGTTATATAATAAAGAGATAATAAAGCGTGCGGAGCGTATATGTGTGTATATGTGCTGCATCTTTCTACAGTTACGTTTCTGGCCGTTGCGTTGGTGTCTTCATGCGAGTTACGAGGAGGACAGCCATGCAGGCCGAACAATGATCCCAAAATGTCCCCGTGCTTCGGTTAAACCGGTCTTTAAGAGGCAAGCGAGGAGATCGAACCCGTGTCACTGTACCGCCTGTTTACCGTACCGACTCACTTATTTTCGGTCCACGCGAATTCAATGGCAAGCGACGCTGGCGGTAAGCCAACGGCGCCAAGACGCTGCTTTAATCATGAACTCCTTCGATAATTTCACTCTGATTTAATAGCACACCGATACTTCCGTTACATCAATGTCGAACATTGTAGTCAAAAGTATTTGTCATCTTGAGTGGTAGCAATTAAACGATTAATGGAAAAGCATTAATGAAGTATAATAATAGCTTTAATAAACTCAATTCTTGACATGAACAGTAATTAAAAATTTCCTGCCATAATTTGGCTAAATGTGATGTCCAAGTCTTAAAATATTTCTTACCGAGGTTAAAATTGTAAGATAAAAGAAAAATTAAACTAAAAAAATAGAATTTACTTTGCTATAATGTATAAAGTGATTTATTGAATTGTGAAATAAGCTCAACAAATGATCAATGCTAATAAAAGTGGTGTATAAAATTCTTTATCAAACGTATATATGTTTATTATTTATATTAAAATTATATAATACTTATATAATATTTATAGAAGCTATTTCAGCAAGAGACATGAATAACACAATATAACACGCAAGTGAATCTATGGGCGCATTCAGCGAACTCAACCGCTCGCCGAGCGTTCAGTGAGCTGTTGTACCTGTTTGGTCTATATTCTTAGATCTAACAGAATATGCCAATCAGATGCAAGAATTCACTGAGCGTTCAGTGAGCAATCGTGCTTCTGGATGAACCTATTATATCCCTGTTTACCAATGTTAAACAAAAATGAAATGATTACAATGTTGTTATACTGTCTCTTGCTGGAAAATATCATATATGTTAAAACACTGTACATTATTTTTTTAAATTAAATCATATATTATAATATATATAAATAAAATGAATATACTAAATACGTACATGAATAAAGAAATGTACTACAAAATACAATTCCTAATGCTAATATAATTTAACCGATGTAATTGGCATTTTTAAGTTAATTAATTCTGTTTCAATATAGCTATGCAAATTGAAAATTGTTTACGAGATTTTGATTCTAACGTTTTAAATAATCATTTAATGAGGTTTTATATATATATATATATATATATATATATATATATATATATATATATATATATTTACTATCCTACCTTGTGTTCGTAAACTTACTTATATAGTTACTTGTAATGCCGTTACCGTTATAAGTTATTTTTTTATAACAGTCTAGTTTTTTGTAACGGCGTTACTTTTTTTATATAATAAACTGTAGTGATAACATAGTTACATTTTTTTGGTAACAGTAATGAATTTTACAATTTCTTTTGTTGTTACTTTTTATATTTTGAACCTATATTATATTTTATGACATAATTTTCGTATATTCAATCTGCAATCTTTAATCGATATTTATAATGTGTGATATTTGTTATATTTAAAATCGTCTTAAGAATTTTTACGTTTCAATAGAAAAAGAAACAGCGGAACAGAACAATAACAGAAAGGAAACAGAATAGAGACTAACCAATCAGAATGATTCCGTTTTCATACTTGAACTTTCCATGGTAAAACTTTATTTTTTCGCAAACTATAGAAGGATATATTTAAATGATAAAATACGATTTGTGTGATAGTTTCAAAGTCAAGAAATAACGAGCAATCGAGAAAAGTATCGTTAATGTTGTCATCAAGAGGATATTTAAATAATGATATAATCAGAATCAATTTTTACTTATTATAGTATCAATTTTTACTTATTATAAATAAAAAATGTAAAATTTGATAAGTTTATATAATCCTACTTAATTTTTGCAATTTTATATATAATTCAGATGATTCAGATGATGTTCAGATTATTCAAATAATTGTATGTTATAATCTTATTAGGATATACTATATCTTAATTTTTATAGCTTAGATCTGAATAATCCTCATAATTCTATACATTTTAAGAACAGTTTTAAGTCAAAATATATTTAAGTGTAAAAATATTTTATTACAATTTTTAAATATAAAGTTACAAAAAGATACATTTTGACTGTATTTATAAATGGATAAAAAATCAAGTATTTTTGTTTATATTTTAAGCATTTTAAAATCTTTTTTCTTAAATTTTTTTGTGTGTTTTGCAAATTTTGCACAAATTTTATTAATATTTTTATTTTTTATCTAATATTTTTAAAAATATTAGGAAAGTATTTTTTTATTTAATTGCTTTTTAAAAAAAAACTAAATTTACATATTTATGAAAGGAAGCAAATATGACAAGTTTTACAAACACATATTAATTCTTCCAATAAGTTTTTTTATTCTAACGAATCATTACTTTTCAATTAAGTAACGCTAACG
>Ga0157363_1006040_pt1 | contig 11368 bp, 7 predicted proteins | sample AttsexASBM1_FD_111477 | JGI IMG/M metagenome (GOLD analysis project Ga0157363, IMG submission 111477) | Fungus gardens microbial communities from leaf cutter ant in Ribeirão Preto, State of São Paulo, Brazil - Atta sexdens ASBM1 | ecosystem: Host-associated > Fungi > Mycelium > Unclassified ...
AAGATAAGGGGAGAAAAAAGGGAAGAAAAAATATACATATATGTTAATATCGACAGTAGAACTTTTTAAATTCCAGTTTTCTATTTCTTGGAATAAAATTTTACTCCAAGAGTGAAAAGATTACCACTATTGAAAAAGAATGAAAATATTTGTTATACTCTTGAATAAGAGCGGTAGATTTTTATTCTTTTAGAATCAGATTTCTCTCTCTTTTGGAGAGAGTGAGATTCACTCCGAAGAAAAGAAATATCATCACTTTTAAAGTATAAAAAGTATTTAAAAGTTCAGATAGGTACAAATCTGAAAATAACTTAGACCATTAAAAGAATTTTGTAGGAAACTCGAGTATGACGAGCACAAAATTTTGATACATCAATAATCAGTTTACTATTCTATATAATTATTTTGATAAACCAAATTATTTTCAGATCTGTAGTTAAATTTTTTATATACTTTAGCAAAGTCTTTCGTGCAGCAGTAACTGGAAAGAGTATCTTTAGAAAAATTTCTGATAATTCACGAAATACGTAGAAGTCGTCAACGACCAGAATGCATCCGCTCTCGTTTCGCGGAGGCGCGCGCTTTAAGCGCGGAAGACGAACGAACGAACGAACGACGGATGGTTTGTATGCAACGTATGGAAAGTACGTATGGAAAGAAGAATCGCGCACACCTGCACACGCGATCGGCCAACCAATCTCGCACTCTCATGTACGGACGTAGGCACGCGCAGGTGTGCACGCATTGCGTCGTCGACGTCGTCGACGGCGTGTTCTACGTATTCACGCGCGCAACGCTCGGCACGGAGAGGATTACAAGGCGCGGTACGCGGGGACAGGATAATCCGCGCGCGTCCCCATCGTGTCTCGTTCTCGGCTAGACAGCCCATAGACGGAGAATGGCTTTCGCGTCGGCTTTCGCGCCTTGGATTCCGACTGCGCTGCGCCGGTGAGGTGTGGTGAGGTGAAGTGAGGTGAGGTAACGAGAGACGTCATTCTCAAGCGATATGAAAAGATCGTAATCGATCGGCTTGAATACACGGGACGCTCCTGAAAGAACACACCGATGAAGTGGCGAGAAGTGTCATTCTAGGGTGATATGAAAAGATCGTAATCCAACCTCTGGAACGTGTAATGTTGTCGAAATTCTTCTAGGGACTGAATATCTCTTCGATTATGGAATTCGAATCTTTCGTTGGCAAAAATGAAACGCCGATTTACTTTAAAGTTATGAACAGAATGATAAGACAGGATTTTTAGGCCCATTTCTATCAATGTGAGATTAACTTTAATCTCGGTTAAATTTACTCTTTATCTTTTTCTAATTCTTAGAACTAAAAGAAGATAAAAAGTGAGTTAAACTGAGATTAAAGTTAATCTCAGTTCCAACTTACTTTTTATCTTCTTTCACATTGGTAGATATCTTTTCGATTGATAGAAATGGGCATATTTTAGCAAACTAAGAATCAGATGGGTAAGAATTACATCTTTTTCAGTCGATTTCAGATGCAGAGAGAATTTTTAGAATTAATCATTTTAATTTGAAAATATACGACGCGTGAAAGAAATTGAAAAATTGCGACAAGTAACAACTTCTTTCAATATTTTCGCAAAAAATTAACTAGTTGTCCAAAGAATCTGTCGTTTAAAGAAACATCAAATCTTTTAAGAACATCTTATAAGAAAAATATTCATAAGAAAAATATTCAGAAATCCTTATTTTATCAAAATGTGATAGATGGACATTAATTCTTAGTACATATGATAATTTTCATCACTTTAACAGATATACCAAAACCAATTAAGCAATTCTTATATATATTTTAAAATCATTAGAAAATATTTCTAGGGTTGTGTATTTAAAAAAAATTGTATATAAATGTTATAATTAATTACTTGATACTTTAGCTTTTCGAGGAAAAGAAATGTACAGGACACGAATTAATCAATCGTGTTAACCAAGAGTTAATTTGAAAATATTGCCACATACTTTTACTGCAACATGGTTTAATTTCATGATTTTTTAGAGAATTAGCAGAACATTTACTCAACGTGTGTTTAAAATTTGTAATTTGTTCTATCAATTATTTGTATAAAAATATAAATAAAAATAAGTATAGATTTGTAAGAATATAAAGAAGAATAGTTACAAATATTTTATAATTATTCATAAGTATTTCTTTTATTTATATTCTCACACAAATATTCTATATTATAAAATATTATAATATAGAACATAACCTTGGTGACAATTTTTCTCAGAATTTTTCATATAATTTTTCAGAATTTCTATAATTTTTTAGAATTTCTATATAATTTTATAACTTTCTCATTTTTTTATACGAATTGGAACATTTCTCAGAAAATCTACATCTTTTCACAGAATTTTTCGTATATGTTAATTATGAAATATCGTAAGATTTCTAAGATTTTGTAAATATAATTTTTGATGAAATGTTATGTTTATAAAATCTAAAAAATTTAAAAATATTTTTTAAAAATTATGGAATGAGAAATTTCATAATATTTCACTTGTATGAATTCACTTGTATGAAAAATTTTGAGAGAAGATGTAAACTTTCCGTATATTTCTGAGTATTTCTGAAAAATGTTCCAATTCATATAAAAATTATGAGAAAAATTTTCACCAGGGAAGTTTATAAAAAATATAAATTTATAATATTATATAAATATTATAAAAAATAATTTTATAAATAATATTGTACAAATAATAACATAAATTAATATTTTTAAATATATACTTTATAAAAATTTCATAATCAATCCCAACTATCTATTGTATTCTATTTTTTAAAATAAAGTTAATCGTACGCACAAAGTTCCTCGTCATTTTCTTTCTTTGGGGGTGCAGCTGTATACTCAAGGTGATTACCGCACGTGGCGGGAAAGGGAGAAAGAGAGAATAAAAAAAGAGACGGTAAACTGGGGGTCAAACGAAAAATGCTTGTTGCATCGCGTTTCTGCGGTCGTCGCAGCACCGTTGGTGCATCGGTGCCGCCATTTGGAAAGGAAACGCATGGTACAAAGGGGGCAGGGCCAAACGGTCACGTCGGAAAAATTCTCATTTGGGTCCCGACCAATAGTGGACCGTGCCCGGCGATGAAAAACCTACCGGTGGGAAAGGGTCGGCGTTCGGTTGTCGGGGTTCCAGATAATATGTCCGCTGCTTCTGACTGTTCCTTACAGAGCATTCGCGACCGGAATGCGCGATTCGCGGCAAGGGTTAAATAACAAAAGGTGATGACTCTCGCGCTCGTTTCTATCATATAGTTTAATTTTAATCCTAGTTTCAATTTACTCCTCATCCCTTTTTCTAGTCCTAGGAATTGGAAAAAGATGAAGAATAAGTTGAATCGAGATTAAAATTACTCTACATTGTAGAAGCGGACGTCAGAGAGTCGAAGAAATGAAACGCACGGTTGCATCTCTGGGGTGCGTTCCAAAACTTGACTTTGTCAACTCCGAATATTCTTTATCTTTATTCAACATTTAATGACCAACAAGGATAAAATAATACACGAGTTGACAGAGTTGAATTTTGGAACGCAACTCTGGATGCACCATGTCAGTAACTCGATTCGGAAGAAGGTTCTTCTTTCCATCGAAAGTTCCCGGAAGAAAAGTTCTTCGTGATTCGCAGGCTCCGCCCAGAGAGATGACGAGAGCTTAGGAGTGCGATGAAACGCGAGTAGCGTTCGATGTCGGCGATCGAGATGATAAAGGAGAAATTAAATGTGGAATTTATTAGCAGCTGATCGAGATTACAACGGAACAAGTCCGCGGAAAATGCTGTTACAAGCTGCAAATGAATTTTACATCTCAATTAACGCGATTATTCTTTCCTCTATAAATTCGTGAGTTGTTTACAATAGAAACTGGGGAACGAACCAACATTCTTCTCAGGACCCCACCCCGTGGAATGTAAGGGTACGATAGAACAGTCGGATTAATTCGGAAACTACCGATTAACGCTGACAGTGCGAACTTCAAATCGTTTATCGAAGTGAACTGAGAGATTCGAGGCATTTCTATTTCAATATAGATTAACCTTTTCCGTGTCATTTCTAGAGTGGCATATCTAAAGAAAATCCTTTTACTTTGCTATGCTGTAATTTTTTTTGTTTATTAATAAAGATACACAATAAAGACATTTAATTGTTATTGTTAAAAAAAAATTATTACACTGAGAAAAAATATTCATTTGACTAAATTAATTTAATTCGTCTTTACTTTTTTCGATGAACAATGTTTAAGTCAAACTTATTATATTTGACTCAAATATTAAGATAGGAATGTGAAAAGGACGAATGAATGAGATAGGAACAACTGTTTGTGATGAAAATCCCTTCTTGACTTAGTAAATGCTAAAGAGGATAAAAATTCTATTCTATATTTTACTTGAATATATATTATACATTTTCCAACGAAAATAAATAAATAAAATTAATTTAAAGAAATAAATAATTTTTTCTCAGTAGACGATATGATTATTTTTATGCGATATTTTTCATAATAAATGTGATGGGATAAAATAGTATAGAGTAGCAATGAAAGATTAATTTAAATCTCAGTTTAACTTATTCTATTTTTTCGAATTCTTATGTCCACTTCCACGAATATAATTTAATTTTAATCCCGGCTTAATTTTTTTCTGATTTTTGGAATTAGAAAAGGATAAAAAATAAATTAAATGGAAACTAAACTTAATCTAAATATTGATAGAAATGGACATTAGAATTAGAAGAAAATGAAAAGTTAAATCGAGATTAAAATTAATCTACATTGATCAAAAAATGAATATAAAAGGATTCGGAAAAAAAATAAAGTAGCAATAAAAAAAGAGAATCTAATATTAGCAACATGATCTACGATCTAGTTAGTCTAAGTACAAGATTACTATTATTATACTCTTGAAATTTCTTCAAATTTCAAATAGGCTTCAGACGGACAATGTTCTACGTTAACAAGACGAGAATAGTTACTCTCTATTATAATATTTTTCTCCAATCTTCTAAAATCGCCAAGATTAAAGACTGCACCTCTCCAAGTGTCTAGGAATAAATACATCCATTTCCTCTTCGCTTCGCGGCTTTCAAATGGTTTTGAGAATACAATACAGAAAGTGTGCGATTAATTCGAATTAACGTAATTCAGGGAAATCGCGCTCGTGAGGATCGAATTAACGAAATCGGTAACTTAAACCACAGGCTTAACAGGATTTAAGACAGAATCTCCGAAATTCTCTCGCGTTTTCCCCTGCGATCCCGTATCTGGCCACCCGGCAATTTTACCAATCACTTTTGAATTTCAATTCTACATTTCCTGATTTTCATACAATCGGCGCCGTGACGCCACGCGTGGTGTCGTGTGAGCGCGTGTCGGTCATCCGATTAACTATACTGGCTATAGGCTTCGTAGACAGAATTTCCTTTACCTCGACTTGCGTCCACGATTCTCTGGGATACGTTCCGTCTCGACGGTAGGACACGTCGCTCTGAATCCGCAGAGGAAATCCGCCACGGGCAGTCCGATGGGTAGTTGCAGTTGCAGGCCAAAGGAAGAGAGCGCGTCGACACATAACGTATATAAATACATATATATTATATATATATATACATATATATATATATACATATATATATATATATTCTATCGGGCACCGTCGGTTCCGCTCGTACCGTCGTCAGGTCGCCGCTCTCCGAGAGAGATCACTGCCCTCACGCACACCCGACGAGGCTTTCTCTCGTTCCTCCGTGTCAGACCGCCGGGGGCCAGTAACGTATCGCGAAACGACCGAACCACTAACCGATTCGCGCGCTTGACAACGGCGACGACGGCGACGAGACGGCACGTAATCAGTCCGCCGGTCGAAGATGACAGGCCGTGCGGTCGTTCGCGCGATTTCCGGTCTACCGCGAGTCTTGCGCTCGGCAACAGAGAGAGAGCGAGAGAGAGAGAGAGAGAGAGAGAGAAACGGGAGGGAGGGAGAGACAGAGGGAGGGAGGAAGGGAGAGCTCGGAGCAATGGACGAGATCGCGAAGCGGGTTGAACGGAGACATCGGGCGAAGAACGAGGGAGAAGAGAAAGACGACGTGGAGGAGGAGGAGGAAGAGAAAGGGGAGAGGGAGAGAGAGAGAAAGAGGAGAGAAACGCGCGCGACGCAGCGTCCGGGAAAAGTAGTCGCGCACAGCGACGACCTCCTCTCGTCAGTCTGACGGATTTCTTTTTTTTTTTTTCGCGGACCCCTGGCGTTCCTTCGCGTTGTCACTCGGGATTTCCGGCGGCGCGTAACACGCGAATTGCATGGAATTGCCGAACACACGACGATCCGCCGTTGGTTCGGACGCGACGACGTTTTTTCCGCGGGTGGTCGTCGCGCCGGCGAGATAACTAGACAACGTCGCATGGAGTGGACGACGCTCGACGTGAATATTGTGGCGCGAGATGCGAAACCGAGAAACGCACGAAACGACGGCGACGTCGGCGGTGGTGGCGGCGGCGGCACGTCGACTCTGGCCGACTCCGACCGACTCGGCTTCGCCGGCCGTCCGGCTCTCTCCCGTCTCCTCCCGTTTCCCGTTCCGTATACTCGTTCCCCGATACGATTCGCACGTGTGTACGTATAATGTACGTGCACGCGCGCGCACGCGTGCACACGTGTGTGCCGTCGTGAATTCGCCGGCAGACCGATTCGCGACTCGCCCGCGTCGCTCCCGAACTCTCCTCGATCGGAGCGAGAGGGTAAAAATAAGAGAGAAAGAAAGGAATCGAACGAAGGGAACGTGAAATAGAAGTTGTGTTGGAACTGGATGTTCCCCCTCGTATATGTACGTATATACGTATATGTGTGCATGTGCATAGGCTTCTATTCGCGTTGATTCACATTTCGCGTGCAGTCTGAAATCCGCAAGGGGTATACGGATGACGCGCGCTTCGGACAAGGCATTGGTTGCCATCTGTACGATTATGCGGAAACCTAATTCTGTGAATCGATCGAACCAGATCGAATAGCGACGATGTACGAAATCTTGATAAAATTTTTCTGAATATTAATTTAATATTTATTTAAAAAAATTTAATTAAGAAATTTAATTTATATTAATTCCCGAATTTCTGAATAATAATTTTAAAAGTTTTCATTATACTTTTCAAAATTTAAAAAAAATTTCTGAATAATTCTCTAACTTTTTAGAAAGTTTACATTTTTTTCTAGAATTCTGAAATATAAAACTTTGTGTTCACGATATTAGAAATCGCTCCGATCCAGCAAATATCAAGTTATACTAACTTACGTGTTGGTTGTTAATTTTCCACACATAACAATAAAAAACTAACATAATACAGTTATATATTATAATTATATTGAATGGAAAATTACTAACCAACAGATACGTTACGTGAAACTTGAAGCGTATTTTCATTATCCAATCAGAAGCGACCAGAGATCAAAAGACAAAGATAGCCTTAATCACAATTGTTTCTAATTGCATAACGAAAAAACGCCCTCGGTGTTTACCAGAGAAATTTCGGACAACGAAATAATTAACGATTTTGACCAATGAGATTGGCTAATTTTTTCACCATCTGAGAATGAAGATTTCAGACTGATTTCTAGTACAGAGAATACAATTTTTTATTCTGTAATTTCTAATATCACATAATATCATATAAAATAATTTTTCTAATATCATATAACGTATAAAAAAAAATTTTAAGAAAAGAAGTAGACTTTTTCAGTAAGTTTTCGGAAGTGTTATAAATTTGTATAAAAATTCTGAGAAAATTTTCACTAAAGACAGCACAATAAAAAATCGGGAAGGGAAGGATTTTTTAAATTTTCTCTTGACATTTTTGCGCATTCTCATTTTGGATAAGAAAAGAAAACCTTTTTTCTGTAAAGTTTACACGATATTTCACCTAATTGTATTTTTTCTTTATAATCTATTTTTATTAGAATATAATATATATGTATAATAATATATATTATATCTGTGTCAATATCGAATATATTATTTTATTATTTTTCTCTTTCCATAAATTATAATAAATAACTCTTGACTGTGATTATATGTATTAAACAAAATATTTTACAAAAGTAAATAGCTGTATGTCGCCACGTGTTCAATGAAGAGTGAGATAAAGAGATAGAGAGATGTGTCACTACTTGTCTATTCAAAAGTAACTAGACATCTGAAGCATTGTGTGTATGTGTGTGTGTATGTGATCTTTGGCGACCCTCGTACCTTCGTACCTTCTCTTTTAGATAGAAACATTCCCCACATGTGGTTAAAGTAACGAATAAATACAGTATCGTCTTCCTATCTCAAACACGATCTCAATGTATAAATTAGGTCATGCAAAAAATATTACGTAAAAAAATAATTTTCATATAGATCAAACATGATCGCGGAATTTTCCACGTCAAAAAGCACGTGTACATATCATAATTACGTTGAATTATCAATTATATATCGATTTACGTATGCTTTTTTTTTATGAAAGGACGTTACGACGTTATGCGACACTACGCCGAGAAACGTATTGCGGGAAGAGACACGATTATCGCCAATAAGGTCACGTTGGACTTGTCCGAGAGGAGACGATGTCCCTCCGTTTCTTTCAGTGTTTAGTCGCTTTTCAATACGTCAGAAGACAGAGTTTTACTAGGCTGAGCTGAGGTATCGAGAGAGGCAAGATGGTTGTTTTACTCTCTAAATATGGCGTAAGGTTACAAGTGAGAACTGTGAGGCTGTTGTTCGTAAAACAGTACGTAGGCTTCACTGGAAACGACCGATCGTGATGACACGACGGACACTCGGCTGTCGTTATACTCATGCCATTCCCCCGAGTACGGGTGTTTGCAGTACGCGGTGTAGTGACCGGAGTATGTGGTGCCAGAATGATTCGCGACCCCGTACAGATTGTACGTGCAGCCCGGAACTCTCGGGGCGGCAAAGGCACTGAGATCCAAACCCGTCAGGGGAAAGTCCACCATCACGTTCAGCTTGCCGCGAAAGCGCTCCATCGGAGAGAAACGTTTCAAATCTAATAGATAATATTAAGAAAAATACTTTTTCCTACAATTCGAATTATACCTATAATAATAATAATGTATCGAACAAATACTAATAATCCATTCCAAACATTTCATAATACGTTTCCTATATGAATAAATATTCATTAAAATGTGTGTGAAAAAAAGGATACGAATAACCAAAATTTTCGGGAATTTCTGTATGCTGAAACTCTTGGTGCACTTTCTTCTCATTTGACATTTGGAACATGTTGGTTTCTCGTCGCCGTCCAATACCTCCTCTCTTGTGAAATGCTCCAAGCATTGACTCAGCTTCACCGTGCCGCTTCTGGCTGGTATCGGCAAGCTTAGATCCCAGAATGGATCAAGGGTGACTGATACGTGATCACAGGAAGTGCAACGTAAAGATGAACGTAACTGTCCGACGAAAACGTCGACTATCGTGCTATCTTCGCTGCGTATATATCGTTTCCAACTCTCCACCGCTTTCTGCATATCCCTATATAAAGTATAATAATGTTAAGTATTACGTACACATTGAAAACTAAACACGCATGTGTATCCTCAAATAACTTCCTCACGTGTAACTATCAGGTATATCTCCGTGTATGGGTGGTAGCTTTGTGGTGACTCTGTTGACATCTTCGTGCAAACCCTCTAGCAAATATCTGAGAAACTCTTGAGCGTCTTGTTGACTGTAGCCCATGAAACGTGGTGCGAATCTCTGTATCTGAGACTTAAGAGCGGTCGTGTTCACTACGTGATCACCGCCCACTTCCCACAATTCGTGAATCACTTGACTAAACGCTTTGATCAAAGCGCCTTTCATGCTGGATGTTGTCGTATTTATGTCGGTCAGATATTGTTCGTTTAATAGATACTCTAACAGAGGCCTCGTGTTGCTCAAACATTGAATCACGCTGTTCATGAAACACTAAAACAGTCGTGCACACATTAATATAATAATCTACGAGAAAAACGACTATTTCATGATGCCGTAAAAATGTACTTACTGTATTTCCAATATTCCGTAAACCGTTTAGACCACATCGTTCATCACGAAGAGCTTGCAGACGGCTACGTACTGACCTGTTAGTCGGGCTTCCTTCCTGAAAGACATTGGACAAATTAATTTTCTACATAAATATTAGTTATTATTATGATGTTGCATAGAGTCCGTATATCGTTGCAAATATTGTCGTCTTGAATCGTCAGTGTCTGAGCATTCATTCATTCATTCATTCCGACGAAAATATCGCAAATCGCTCGATAAAAGGAGGCTTAAGCATCTCGCGGTAGCAAATAACTTGCGTTACATAAACTTATGCAAACTGATAACGCGTTAGATTTAATAACATTTATTTGTTAGGCACACGTGTGGATACATATAAACTATCAGGCGGCGTTTATTAAAAGACACACATTCACATAAGACAAATGGAAAATGTTGTAGTGTTTATCTTACAATTTTGCTAAAATATCTAAAAATTTAGCTAAACACAGATCTAAAAATAGTTTTGTTACATCATAAACAGTGTGTTTAGATTCCCATCCGAATGCTTCATGTTATTCTTATTTAACACTCTGTGAATAAGAATAAAATTAATATCAGAGTGGCACTCGAGTAAAGAATCTGAACGCAAAATAATCATATAGGATGTTCAAGTTGCTAAAACATAAAAACTTTTTGCAGCAAAACTTTTTATCAAAATAATTTTCAGATCTGTATTATAGCTAAATTTTTAAATGTTTCAACAAAATTATTCTTTTTGTGTAGGCACCTACACTGAAGTCATAAAGACAAAATTGATCGTGATCGACAATTTGCCGAGAAGTCGCAATCACGTAAATACTCACCTGTGAATGCACAAACGAAGATCGGATGGCATGTGGCACGGCGGGAGTAATTATCGTGGAATTATTAATGCGTATCGAACTGATTCTCGAAGAGACACGTTTGGAAGATAACAAAGGTGTCGCGATACCGAGAAAGAAGGCGTAAGTGAGTATGAAGGCTGTTACCGTCCACAAACACCATAAGGCCCATCCTATCGCTTGAGTGTGAGCCAGTTTACACGCAGTGACTTCTATCTCGAAAGAATTCGCGAGCAATACGATGCTGAATTAAAACTTTCGTGTGCGTTATGCACAATCTCGTTCGAGTGAAAAAGACGTCATCTATACGTCACGCTTGTACGTGTCAATAAACGCTTTAACGGCCGGATATCTCGCAATATCATTTTCGGACAGCAAATGTATTCTCAGGAACGTGTCATTTATCATTGGAAGATGACACGAGAACTTGGAATTTGGA
>Ga0157363_1006042_pt1 | contig 11368 bp, 7 predicted proteins | sample AttsexASBM1_FD_111477 | JGI IMG/M metagenome (GOLD analysis project Ga0157363, IMG submission 111477) | Fungus gardens microbial communities from leaf cutter ant in Ribeirão Preto, State of São Paulo, Brazil - Atta sexdens ASBM1 | ecosystem: Host-associated > Fungi > Mycelium > Unclassified ...
GACTTACACCAGAACAAGTTATGTATAATCATTGCTTGAATCGTGCCTGGAGGATGATTGAGAATACTTTCAATACTTTAGTAAGTCCGGAGAATACATCGAAAACAGATAATTGTTAATCCAGAAAATGTTAATGATTCAAAAGCAACAGTTTGCTTACAATTAGCTGCGAAAAAGCGATGCAAACAATGTTGCATATTTGCACGCAGGTTCAAACAGGTTTAGGCATAGCTCTTGGCGAAGAATAATAGAAGATAAATGTGCACTTAGATGTAATCCAAACACGAGTACTCGTAGGTGCATGGCAATTGGAGATGAATTTTGTGATTATTTTAACAACGAAGGAACAGTATCGTGGAGGATCATTTTTAAAATAATGATTTAATTATATGAAATAATATGATATAAATCGATAATCAAAGTTAATTTGTGAAGATTATTGTCAGTCAAATGATTGTGTTGCAAGGCCGATAGTATACGCGCACAGTTTGTTCGAGAGAAATAAATGTAATTAGAATTTTATATATAATTGCATTATTATGCCAACATTTTTATTGGAATAATAATAATTATATATAAAGTCTTGACTGTATTTGACAATTCTTCATATAGTTATGAGAATATAATATAAATAATTCATAATAAATATAAATAAAAAAATAACCTCTGTATACTTAAAATAAATATTGTTCACAGATTAATTTAGATTAGTTCAGAGTAGATTCAGCTTCACGCTGAAAGATTTTCTGCATATAGGAAAGCTGGAGTTATACAGAATTACAAATTACATTATACAAAATATAAAAATTTATTTTTTGAATTTATACAAAATTGCTGGTTATAAAAATATTTAATTACTAACATTTAATTATTTATTATTATAAATATTATTTATTAATTACCTATAAAAATAATTAATTTTACAATTAAATTACTTATTTAAAGTTATTTATTTATGCTTGCGTTCATTCACAGTTCGCATTTAGCGTCGAAAAGACTTTCAAAAACAGCGCATCTTCGTCCTCGATTCCTCGTAGATTGTTCTTCATAAGTCTCATGAAGTGTGTAATAGAATCTTCGCGCGCGAATTCCAGTATGGTGAAGAATTTCGTTATTTCCACGTTTATGTAATCAGGCTAATCGAAAATGCGTGATTTCACCAAAATTTCCTTTAATTAAATCCTGTAACTCACTATCATTATCAAGTCCCCATCGTTTCCCGACCGTAGAACTGTTTCCTACAAAAATTAAAGTATATAATTAGTTTTTCGTTTATGCATCATTATTACCATTGCAATACCTATAAGGTATATTTAGATAAGTTACTGGCTATCTATCGTTTGAACTGTCGGTCCAGTTTGTAATTTTCATCATTCACCTCTCCAGAGGTGAATCATCTATTGCCAGAGCTTCAATGCGTTCGTTGTCGATCGGTAACAAAAGATGTCACAGTACATAATAGTGCAGTAATATTGCCGAAATATCGCACAAATATTTCCTATAAATTTTCGCGGACATTTAATATTGCAGCGATATTTATTCAACGTTATTTATATATATTAAATATTATTATCATGTTGTAAAATTATTGAAATATTGCATGCTATGTGATGTATTACGTACAAACCTTGTAGTTGAAGACCTAAAAGAAAAAGACCTCGTAATAGACCCACGAACTATGTAGTGAGGTCGTAGATTCATTCGGCAACTTTTTCTTCTACAATAAATATTGAGTCTTAGACAGATTTCCACTTCTTGACTTTTTTGACTAACATTATTCCAAGAAAAAAACATATAATTAATATTTAATTAAAATGTGTAATTAATGTCAAAGAATAATATGTAAAAGAAATAACATATAAAAGAAATTAATACTACTAAGTTTTATAAAAACTTCTTCCTACATCTTTTTCCAACAAATTCCGCGCTCTGCGAGTAGAAGTTTGAAATTCTACAAAGACGTCGAACATACAAGATAAGCTGCTTCTTCAGACAAATTTTCTCATTCGTCCAGGGAGCGTTACTTTGAACACTTCACTGTAGCTGCAATTGTCGGCCACCGCCTGCGGTCCCATTGACTAAATTTTGTAGAAAATTACCGTCATCTGTAAATATAAATAAGGACAACAATATTAAATAAAGTTTTAATTTTCATTCAATTTTCGTACTTTTTATTATTCAGTACTTACCATCTTTTGCATAAAAATGTAAATTTTTATCAGTGACGACTTAATGGTAACATTATACACATTCATGAGTTTACATTTTCGCACAAATGGTCTCGCAAGTATAGCATGGCCATAGCTGAAATTATAATAATTATAAAAAAATGAAATAAAAAATAATCAAAAACAAATATAAAATAAATGTAGTTAAGAGTCTGTTTACTTTTCTTCTAACATTTAAAAATCTAATAAAGATCGAAAAATTTGTTTATTATATGACAAGACTGTTTTTAATAGTAACACGAACACCTATACAGTTTCGGCTCGTAGTTCCTTTTTTTTTTACTAATTTAATTGATTCTAATTAAGCCCTCTTGTATTAATTAATAAATTAATAAATTAATTAATAAATTAATTTTATTTAAAATGATTAAAATTTTTTTATGTTTACTAACCTCGCTTTCTTTCTCCATCATTCTGCATTTTGAAGTCCTTGCTGGTCGCTCACATATTCAATGTATATTAGTACATATCCCATAGTTCAATAAATCGAACTATCGGAGATCATATCCGGATATAGCGAGGGATAAACCGTTGAGGGCATTGCGGTATACAGATTTAGGGCATTACTGAGCATTACTGCAGGGCATTATTTAAGAGAATTGTGCATTATAAGCTATAAAGGTATAAAGTTATGCATTACTACAGCATTAATGGGCATTATCAGGGCAGTAATAGGCATTACTAAGGCATTAATGGGCATTATTAGGACATTAATGGGCATAAAAATTGGGCATTACTTGGGTATTACTGGGCATTAGTAGGCATTAATGCACACAATTTTGATCAGCAGTTTACCCTTCGCATAATACTTATACGAGTTCCAAAATAGAAATATTAATCTGTTCCGCTTTTCTTTTAGAAAGTTTAAAAGTATTAAGTACCATTGCATTTTTTAATTTAATAACCATTAGTTATGAACATTATGACAAAGAATTTAATAACCGTTAATTAGAGATAATACAATAAAGAATATCTAAAAAAAATTATATTGCAAACATACCGAAGATGACCCGATAGAGTCGAAATGTTTATATGTACAAAAATTACAAATTATGTTTATATGTACAAACATCATAATGAACATCACAAACAGTAATCAAAAACGTTTTTCATATTAAGATTAGTAGGTTTTCATACAGGTAGGTGCTCTTTATACAAAGGAATTGATTGTACATAAACTGTTTGCATTTTATATTTTATTACTCATTTTCAAATATACAAAAAATGTTTGATAAGAAATAATTAATTTCATAAGGCCTGTAAACAGATATATATAGACGCGAATTCTTCGTCGAAGTTGAGCTGATGACAGTTATAGCGCCTTTTTACACCGTTTGAAAAATACAAAATAATTTCTTGTTATTTATGAAATTACTTTGTCGATAAATGAATAAAATAAGAAAAAGGTGAAAAAATGAAAAAATGGCAGCATTAAAAAAAATTACAATTTTTACTAAAAAATTTCTTTTTATTTATTTAATAAAAAATTTTCAAATTAATTATTTTATTAATCTTACAAGATTAGCAACGAAAATATTTGATAAACTTCATGTATTACATCGGTATAACTTGATTGATCGAATAGTTTGTGAGTAATTTTTCCCAACAATTTCAATAAGTAAAGTATTTATGTATTTAAGTTCTAAAAGTACACACTAAGTGGTTTAGCTACAGAAAACAGATTTATAGACGGAGTCAAGTAAAAAGTCTTGCAACGCAAGAAATGGATTGAGAGAAGAGAGAGAGAGAGAGAGAGAGAGAGAGAGAGAGAGAAGAGAGAGAAAGTTATTTAAAACTTCGTATTTTATTCTGTAACTTCGGAAATATATTTTTTACATGTGCTACTATTGATTAAAGCTAGAATCGGATTAGCATTTGAGACTAACCTAGGTTATGTCTAAGAGGAACAAGATTAGAGAAGCGGTATTTCTTTGACAAGAATTTCTAAAAAGTAGTTATTTTTGTCAAACGCAAATAATTGAAAAAATTGTCTATCGATCGACAATCATTATAGATTCGAGTCGAGGTGCTTCACAATCTTTGTATCGATTTTGTTCTATCAAAGAGAAATCTGAGAGGGGGCATGCTCGCTTTTTTCGTGCAATCATCGACATATACATAGAATGGAATAAATAGGTTTGCGGCAAATGTGTTCGCTATTAAAAAATCGCATAAAGTTGTTTCTATTGTAATAAAAGAAGTATATATAATTTTATAATTTCTAAGTATATTATAAAAACATTGTTGTAACAAAGCTAAATTGGGATAATCCTTACAGAAAATCCTTTTCTTTTTATTGTCGCAAACACAGGCTTGGAACATTCCAAAAAACATTCTAGAGGGTTGAATCGGAACAGCAACAATTTAAATGCCTAGGAGAAGAAATCTTGATTCAGACAAATCTTGCTTAAAACAAAAATAAATAAAATTTATTTTTGCTTTAATCGAGGCCGGATAAGCTCCTTTCTCCCACTTAATATCGATTTTCTTCTTTGTCTCCTTTTTCACATTTTCCCATTTTTATTCCTTTCCTTTGTTTAACATTTCTCCTTTGATCGTTTGAAAAGACAAACATTTTATTTTTATTTCATTATACCATTTAGTTAACAAATGCATGTTTCAAGTTTTATATGTAAATTCTTTTTAAATAATTTTTTAGTTATTAACAAATAGTTTCAAGATTAATTTTATAATTAATTCTGTTAATTTTCTTTGTGCTTTATTGATTATGCAATTATTGTTATTTGAATTATTGTTATTTGCTATTATTATTATTTAAATGTGAATTTTTATCGTTTAATTTGGTTTATATATATATATAACATGAGTCTTATTTCAATGGAACTAGTAATTACTTTTACATTGTTAAGACGAAAAGACATTGCATATAAAAATACTTGCCGTGTAATTATATTCTGAATTGGCATACACAATTACAATTTATAAAAATAAGACTCGATTTATATCAAGAATCGGCATGCGTAAAGAACTCCTTTTGCCTTATAAAAGGATATAAATACGATTTTTTATTATTATTAAATGCATTTTTGTGCTATGTAATTATTAATTTATGAGATTTTATGTGATTATAAGATTCGAATTTGACGTTGAAAACTTTATAGATAAATATACTGAAGATGTCTAAGATCGATGTTTAAGAATGAATGTTTTTATTATTTACTGTTATTTCAATTTTGTATATATATATATATATATATATATATATATATATATCAATAAATATATATGAAACATATCAGTAAATTATATATGAAAATTAAATTTTAAATTAAATGATTCTTTAGCAATTAATCTACGAAGCTTGCAGCACTTTAAGTTTAAATATGAATTATTATTCATTAGAGTCTTGGATATTAATTATTAATTTTAAATTGTAAATTTTTTAATATCTTGTAAACCGTTTACACTCCTTTAAGTTACTAAAAAATTATTCTAAAATAATCCCAGACAACTTCCATATTTTAAAAAATGACAGTTGTATTTTGATGTTACAGCAGTACGAATTAGTATTGAACGAGTGGCGGACATCCTGCCGCCTGCGCATGTATTGTTCAATATAATATATAATTAATAGTGCCATGATATTACCATAATATTTCCATTTGTTTCAAAGCTTTCGTGCAATGACGTTACTGTTGCTGAGATTGTCACGGAAAAACGACTGTTCCATGAAATAAATTGTTCTCTTTGCACGCAGAGTTTGATAAGTATGATCGTGATCAGGCATCAAACAAGTAGTGTAAATGGCGCATAGTTTGAAAAACTAAAAAATGTATTTTAATAATCACGTAATAATATTATGAGATATTAAAATCTAGTCTTGACCGTATATATTTGGCGCTTCTTTTGATTTATTCATAAGGCAATCTAATTCAACTTATTATTGATGTTGTAAATATTATTAATTCCTTTATTTTTTAAAGATAGATAGTTTTTTCAACATTGAAAAAAGACTTTCATTTAATAAATTTTTAAATTTATTAATAATTCTTTTTATCAATTTATTAATAATTCTTACAATTTCTTATTACTATTAAAAATGTTTTATTTAAAAAGTTTTAATTAGTATTAGTTGATTTTTGTTAAATGTTCATCAATTTAATTTACAATTTCGCTATAAGAGTAATACAAAATAATTGATAATTACATTATCAACAATTATATTTTTTGTAAATATTTTCTTTTTCCATGCAGACTTTTTTAACTTACATCAAGCTTTATCTATTTTTGTTTAAACACTTTTACAGATTTTGTGTTTCTATTATTCAGAAGGAGCATTAATAACCTGTTAACAATATTTTATAATTAAAATAATTTTAATTTAGATTGTTCATCTCTGAATGATATTCAAGTTCGAATAAAACCGTACTGTTTGAATAAAAACGTTTTATATAAGTTACTAATATGTAACAATACTACCATATTGAGCAAATACGAATTCATTAAAAAATTTACAGACGAATTCCAATAAAATTGTATAAAATATTAAATACTTTCAACACGTTAGTACATTCTTTGATGTTAAAACGTAAATGAATTATTAATAGATTTCTTCTTTCAATATAACTGTCTCTTACATAACCATCAATTAATAAGTTTACTTTTTATATATACTAATATTTAATGCAATATACTTTGTATATATTAGTCAAATCCTCTCATTACACAGAATCTTGATACAGTTTACATTTATGTTTAATTATGTATATTTTTAAAATATCCTCTTTAAAACCAAAATAATTACATTCTTTTCTTTTTTTAAACGGATAAAAATCTCATTTTAGATATTACTGTTTTACTATTTACATACCTTCCATAATTTTGAAGTATTAGAAGTTTATGTCAAAACAAACTCCAATGAGACGCGTGACAATAAAAATATAGTTCCATGATAGATGAAAATAAAAATATGTATCATAAATTTTTCTAATGATAAATATTGAAAACTTGGACTCAATAAAAGATCGAAATAATAGGAGTTGTATAAAATATAAATATTATATATTTTGATTCTCTTCATTTTTCCTTAATAACGCTTGATGTTATGTACATTAGCCTCTTATTTTCTTTTTCTTCAATTTGTAAACTACGACTCAACTACACTCTTGACTCAATGATTTAATAAATTAAGAAATAAATCCCTCTTGACGTTTACAAAGTATGATTACAATTTACTTTATATTTGCCTGGTTAACGAGATTGCAAAATTGCATTCTTTCGTAAGTTAAGAAAAAAAAGATCGTACAAATAATATTACGTTTGTGATTGCACAGTTCGCGATTGCAATTTTTATATTATTTACATATTCAAACCATACAATGTATAATCATAATACTTAGGGGAATGTGTATAAAATATGGAATATTTTGACCTTTTTAATGAATTAGTTGAGTACTTTTTTCGTATAACTATATTCACTGTTTTACTTTTTTTACACATTTACTAATTGCTTTGCAAGAAGCATCTTAAAATATATTAAAGTAAGACAGAGTGTCTCTTTTCTGAGTTCATAATATATAGATATACTCACAAAGTGAGTAACTATCTATATGGCTTAGCTTTATGTTGAAGTAATTCTTAAAAAGTTTCTATGAATTATTTCCGCAAATGTTTTTAACAAACATGACAAATAGTTTCTGACTACAAGTGCTCCAAATATAAATATTATGTAATATGAGATGATGTGGTCATTTTCAAGACCAAGAATGAATCTTCACAAGTCCATAACCTTGCTTTGAGAGATCCTAAGCCGAAAAGCCGTAAGAAATTGACCAATCACAGTCAATTATTTTTCTCATATTCGACCGTGATTGGTCAATTTCTCAAGGCTTTACGGCTTATGGCCTTTTAAAACAAGGTTGTGGATCTAGACTAAGGGATTACATTTGGATTTATCATCGCGGCGAAAATACAAATCTATAAACATTGAGAATAATTTTCATTTTTATAAATTTCAAACAAGCAAGGAATTTATTTAAAAAGATAATAATTGCGCTGAGAACGTCTATCTTATACGTCGTCCTTTGACCGTACAATTCAAAAGATTGGGATTATCGAAATTAACACGAATTTTACGGAGACATAATAAAATTGTACATACATATCTAAAACATTAATTTTATCTCCTAACTGTTCACTACCTGAAGTTGTTGCTCTCATCAACATTTTTTCCCACAAACGCGAATAGGTAATCAGAAAAAAAGGAATTAAAATACAAACAAATTATCCACGTACCTATTAGCCCATTATGTGTATAATACTCCAATAAGTAGAGAAATCCAGAATTCCCGCTGTCATTATTAAAATCGATCGACGATCTTCGTACCAGCCTATGACAGTCGTCGTGAATAATAGCGAGGATATCGAGTAATAGTAACAAGAATAGCAGCCTTCGTTCAAAAAGTTGACCGCTCCGAACAGTTTTGCAACAACGCTCCACGGCTGGAATTCTTCTATTTCGTTAGCCGCGTTATTCGCGTCTGCTCTTATCTAATCGATTGTATCAATTTCGACGTTTTAGGGGATGGCCTTGAAGGGTGCGGAGTGATCGAAGTCACACTCTTTTTAGGCTTTCGAAGGCTTGTCACTTCTTTTCGTACAACGAAGTTTTCACTTCTCGTCTGACGCAGTTGCATCCTTCCTTCGCTTGTTACACAGGGTGGTGGGACTTTACATTAAAAATGGAAAGGGCAAGTTACTGTGTTGATATAGGCGGTGAGTAACCAGGGTGATGAATAAAGGAAGAGAGACAGTACTAGGATGAGCGGAGAGAAAGGAAAGATTTTACGAGAGAAGAAAAATAAACACGAGCACTCGCGATTCACAACGAGACAGGACACAACACTATCAGATCAACTGAACGTTCGCCGTGTTACTAAATATAGGGAGAGGGACTTTTACCATTGAGTTGTGGATCCACCTCGCGCGGCGCAAGCGCTGCGCCGCGCCGTCAAACTGTGTTATCCTGTCCAGAAAGGATTGACTCATGGTAACGCCCTAGTAGAAAATTTGCTTTTATGCACGCTTTATGCGTTATGCAATCTTTACATAAAAAGATCCGCTTTCGGATCTTTTCAGATTTTTCAAAAGCGAATGGGAGAACGTAAAGAAAAGTTCGATTTCGAAAGATTTGCTTGTAGGACAGGTTTTAGATATTTTCGCGGTCTATAAAAAAAATCTCCCTTTTGCAATGATTTGACAGATATATACTTTTAATATTGGGAAACGCGCAATATCTAAATAAGACGTAAATTTACAATACCTTCTTTAATATATATAGGAATGCATTTTTTTCTGTTATATCGTAAATTTTTTTATCTAAACGTTGAACCTCATTTGTTTGTAACGGGAAATTGTTACGACAGTGGTAAACGAGAAAAATATTACAAGAGTAAAGAATATTGGTTTCTAGACGAAGAAAAAGAGTGCAATTATCTACAAAGAACTAGAGAAGAAACTGCGTCTCTTTAACTTTTCCAACTATTCTTTTTTTTTCAGCATTTATTCATCTTCGCGAAGAAGAGAAATGAAATAGCAGGTGTCTGTAAACGAAGTAGTGACACATTTCTGTAGCTTCTGCATTATTTTTTCTCCTAAATTAAACTGACAGCTTTAAGAGTAATCAGTAATTCCAAAGTAAGTCTAATGTCCGTATTTATAGTCGAGCCTCATATTTAAGGCTTCCTTAAATTTATCTTCAGATCCACTCTACGAATTTTATTGGCTACTGAATCTAAAGATAAATTTAAGGAAGGCCTTAAGTATAAAGTCTGACTATGAATACAAACATTATGTTCTTGGCTGAAGTAGTCATCCAGTCATATTGTGAATTGTGATATCAGAACCGCGAAATAACACGTTACAACTTTTATTGTATTATGATATGACTGGTGACTACTTTAGGAGCTTTAAAATATCATACTATAAAGAAATGATAAATTAACTCATCGAAAATCGAATGCTTTCAAAATAAAAATCTTCAACTTGTCCGTTCTTGTGACGCAGTATCTTATATACTAAAAGACAAATTACTTCGCGACGATGGCGATGCTTGACTCGACAAACTATGACAGATTACTTCGTCGACAGATTTTCGATTATCCGAGTGGAAGAAAGCGACGGATGCTAGCAGAGAAAATCTCTTAAAAATTGCTTTTTAAATTCCTCGCAGCTTAAAGAAGAGAATCTTTTTCCATTTCATAAGACATAAGGGAGTATTCATCAATAGATTTTATCAAAGAATCGAGAACGAGTTTTCTCAGGCCTTCTTTCGCATAAAGATATCTTTGTTGCTAAAGAATATATCTCAAAATTGCTTGAAATAGTCTCTGATTTATTTCTACATTATCCTTCGTGTGACAGAAATCGAGAATCTCGTTTACCAAAGATTGTCATTTATTGATGCGCTAATAATGAATAGTGCGGAAACTATAATTTATGCTGCAATTTTAGAAAGAATCGTAAAAACTAGTAACTTGTTCATGTATTCATAAGAACTTATGATTGGAACAAATATTCTATGTATATTATAACGTACAGCTCATAAATATATCTGATTTCTCATAAATTTGGCTAACAAGAAACTGTCTGTAAAGTTATGGTTCGTCAATTTATCAAAAATTATCAATATTATTATTATTATACATATGTAATGAAAGCATCAACATTACATTATAAACATTACATTATAAAGTATCTGAAATTACTCGTATACATTTTCAAAATAAAGTACAATGGTTTTTATTAAAAATATGTCAAACAAAGGTTGTGACTAAAAGTTGTACATAAATATTAAAGATAATAAATATTAAAGAATTATCAAAAAACCAATAATTTACGAAATAAAAATAATTTTACGAAACATTTTATATTTTATAATTTGACATATTTTTACATACCTAAAATATAAAATATCTTATCAATTATTCTTTTTTTTTATAGTCATACACTATTATGCATTTAGTATACTATTAATGTACTTTTATATGTACAAAATAAAATAAATCACATAAAAAAAATACTTATAGCTGCTTTTTAAAAAAGTTCTTAACACTATAAATTGTGCATAATTTTATAAAAAAAAAACAACCCAACAAATTACAACGTATAACTTAGATATA
>Ga0157363_1006043_pt1 | contig 11366 bp, 7 predicted proteins | sample AttsexASBM1_FD_111477 | JGI IMG/M metagenome (GOLD analysis project Ga0157363, IMG submission 111477) | Fungus gardens microbial communities from leaf cutter ant in Ribeirão Preto, State of São Paulo, Brazil - Atta sexdens ASBM1 | ecosystem: Host-associated > Fungi > Mycelium > Unclassified ...
AATTAAAATTACCATTTGCAATGTTAATTAATTATTTCTGATTTCTGCCAGAAATAGAAACATCGAATTTTTTAAATTTAAAACCATGAATATATTTTAACATTACATCTTTCTCGTTGAAAGCTTAAAAAAAATGTATTTTATTCAGGAAAAATGGGATATATAGGATAAAAGTAAAAAAATGCATACTGAAAAAAATAGGATCTTGTTATATCGCGTCTTCAATATCTAAGATCACAAGTTGTTTCCGAAGAAATTACAATAATATTAAAGTTTGTATTGAAAAATTTTTGCAAAATACAATTTATCTTTAAAGATGTATTATGTTTATTTTTACAAATGCATTAATATTTATACTTTAAAGAAACTATATATGAAAGTTGTATATACAATAATCTATTTTTTAAATATAATTTTATTGTTTATTTACATTATTATTTTGTTATAAGTTAAAATTGAAAAATTGACAAAAATTTTAACTTTTTCTATAAATATTTTAAGTCAAAACAATTTATATAAAGCTTCATTGTCATTCACAGATTGATTACAAAGATTTAAAAGAAATATTTTATTTATTTATAGACCAACTAATCTTTACATTGCAATGTAACTTTATATCATCTGGAATATTTAAAGTATTTGCATAATAAATTGAGGTTTTTATCATTATTTTATAATACGTTTCCATATATTTCTGTTAAAAAGATACATAGAACATAGATTTTAAAAATCTTATTAAAATGAACTTTGAGAGTCAGACGGTAAACTCAAATCTTTTTTATTACTTTTGTATGACCTAAATGTATGATCTAAAATAATCTGTAATTTTTTAAATAGCTTTTCCATTATTTTAAAAATATTTATAATACATCCTTAATTAAATATGCAATAAAAGATCTGTCTTTTATTTCTACATTTTCTGAATTTAGTGCACTCAGTTCCGAGAGTGCAAATAAAAAACAGATTTAAAATATATAAAAAAACAAGGAAGGTGTAAATCAACGAAATAATCGCCCGTTCGAGTTCAGGATACCCGATATATGCGCTCGCGATGCAACATGGATCTCTCGTGACGTCAGAGGAGCGTTACTCGCAACTTCTTTTGTGCGTCTTGAGATCCACATTTTTTTTCTCCAATGAGAATCTCGGCTAGAACTCGCTCTACATATTACTATTTATTTTTATCTCTCTCAAAGAGACAAAATTTGAATGTATCGACGCCGATAGGACATCAAGTGCCGCGATGCTCCGCGACGTCGCTCGGCTCGTCCGCCGCCGCCATTTGCTTAACGGTGGACAAGCGGACCATCCGCCGCGTTAAAGAGGCCATTTTCAAAATATGGCTGCCCCCGTGGGGCCAAGCATAATGGCGTTCGCGGGATCAAAACAAACAACGCGGCCTGTCAAGCCGGCTGAAGCGCGCGGCCGACGTGACCGAGCCAGGTAGCCGATTTTTCTACATGGGAATCGCGCGCCCGTGTAGCGACGCAGTATCGATCTGAGCATCGCACCGGAAGTGCGTATCCGCCCGTGTGCGTGGTGGATAACGAAGGGGCCAGGAGGAACGAGGGGAGAGACGAAGGAGAAGAGAAAGAAATAAAGAAACTCCTTTTTAGCTCGAGAATTCGGCGAAGGGAGAGCGATGGATAAAAAGAAAAAGAGAGAGAAAAATGAATGAGAATGAAAGAACGGAAGTACGAATGGAGAAGTCCAGAGGAAGACCGAAAATGTGTAAAAAGACTCACCGTCGTCCGTGCCGGACGCCCACATCGTTACCGAAAACTCGCCCTCGAGCGTCTTGATCTGCACCTGCTTCTGTTCCCACTTTCTAGCCTTGGTCTCAGTGGCCATCTCGCCGAAAATCGCGTGGTCGGAGGCACGGAAACGCGTGCCACCGCTCTTCCGCGCCTTCTTAGCAGCTTTACGCGACGGCCCGGGGCTGGATTCGACATAAATGTCGTTATCCGGCACGGGAATCTGGTCGTATACGCTAAGCGGATCGGCGCCAACGATCTCCTCTTGCGTCTGCAGTATGATTTCTTCTCGGCCCGGCTCCGGCAACGGCTGCAGCGCTATCATCGGCTGCCCGTCCTCGCCCTCGATCGTCGTCTCCACGGTCTCGCACGGTATCTCCACCGGTATCGCCTCTATCTCGACCTCCTGGATGTCCGGTTGGATCTCCACTTCGGTTATTATGTCCGAGGACGCCATATTAATCTCCGGCGGCGACGCCATGTTAACGTACCAAAATGGCCGGCTGGCCTGGCGACAGCGGAGCCTCGGCGGGGACTCGAGCGTCTGTGGTCACGTGACCGCACCGCTCACGTGACGCTGCCCGCCACCAGGAGGAGCCTCGAACGCGCGCGCCTCCGTTGCTTGTCGCGGCGCCATCTTGGGAGCGCGGCCAGACGTTTTTCTTTCTTTCCATTTATTCTTATTGTCACATTTTACTCACGTTTAGTTCTCGCCAGCGCGATTCCGAGATTGTTTCACCGATCGACTCAATTTTTTCATTATTTACATTGTTTGATCGAGAAAACGAGGTGTCTCTAAGCGACCCTCAGAAAGGAAAATAGGTTAGGAGCCGTCTGGTGTCGATGGCTACGATGGACCTGTCAAAAATACCGAACGAGAAGAAATTGCATCTCTGCAAATGGTATTTTCGCGGTACGTTGACATCGCGAAGCTAAAAGGTCCTAATATTGATATTTCGCGCTTGATAATTTATGGAATACCGTAGAATGGGATAGTTGGCACAAATTTGACAACATACATGACAAAATTGAGACATAAGACACTTTACAATTGTCTTAAAGAGACATTTTTGTATGTTTTCCAAGAAGAGACAATGTAACAAGTGATCATTTCATCTTTGTTTAATATCAACAAACAAGAATGTAATGATTCATTTGTTACACTATGTCTGTATCTCTTATGCTCGTTTCCACCAATGTAGATTAAATTTAATCTTGATTCAAATTATTCTTCATCTTTTTTCAATTCTAAAAATTAGAAAAAGATGAAGAGTAAGTTGAATTGAGATTAAAGTTAATCTACATTGATGGAAATGAGCATTAGGCTCAGTTCCACAACTCACAATTAACTTTAATCGAAGTTCAACTTATTTATTGTCTCTTTCCGATTCTATAACTGGAAAGAGATGAGAAATAAGTTGAACTTCGGTTAAGAGTTAACCGAATGGGCTTTATTGAAAGATACCCCTTATCACCTAATTCTGAACACAGTTAGGATATATTCGGGGAGACATTAGTGCTATTTGTGTCATTCTATCTTCATTGTTTACTAGATGTTAAAACAAGAATAGATGACACAAATAGCGCTGATAGCACGCTTTTCGAATACAGCCTTACTGTCCAATCATGTTTTAAAATTCGAACCAGAATTACTTCATATTTCAACATTACAATTCAGATCTTAACACATGTACGGATTAGCAATATCTATAGATGCTTCATCCTTAAGTATGTTAAATATTGATTGAGAACTAAAATTAGGATTAAAGCTATGAATATAGCTATGAATTTGCAGCAGTACATGATTCTTAGTGTCAAAATATAATTCTTATGTTGTTAACTTCTTTAGCTGCGTTCTTGATTTTTTGGGATAGTTGTTTCTTCTCTCCAAAATCTTTCTTCTAAAATCTAAATATGTATATATAATTTAAGTACAGAGAGAAAAAAATAACGCAGTGCACAGCCAAAAGTCACATTTTACAACAACTTGCCAATATTTTCTTCAATTTCTCTCTGTTACAGCTGGTTTTGCATTGCTGCCATTCCTATGGGCCGTGAATGCGGTTTGGTTCTCAAAAGAAGCTTTCATAGCACCACCTTACGAGGAACAAAAACAGATTAAGAGATGTTTGTATCAATCAATTTATTTCCTACAACGAATTTTAGCCTCTCCTCTCTAATGATACGCATTTACGTTTCTTTCAGATGTGATTTTCTCTGCTATCGGAGCAGTTATTTGGACAGCTGCTTTACTAGCTTGGATAATAATCTTCCAAACCCAAAGAGCTGCTTGGGGTGAATTCGCCGATTCTATCAGCTACATAATTCCCACTGGTATTCCTTGAGCTTGATACTCCAGCGATACGCAATAATTTATTGCAGAAATATGTGCATTCAACAATTGTATATTAAACTTTGTAATATATTTATGTCATGTAAGTTCATATGGTAACATCTGATATGTAGCATACAATAAAAAAATAACATTCTTTTTTACATTTTGTATACATTAATAAAAAATATCAATTTCGAAAAGTAGCAGCGCGCTATTAGCTTTTCTGTTTAAAATTACATTTAGATGCGTGTAGCAGTTATGAAAAAGTACTGTCCAAAATAGATTTCCATATATTTAAATCTCTCTCTTGCATCCCTTAAGGAGATACAAGACTATAAATTATAAATACACAGATTCAAATATATAAAAACTGACATACCTCTCCGCATTTATACGCAATAATTAGCGAATTTTATTTCACGTTCTACATTTGAATAATTCTTCGTCTTTGCACATACAATCTTATATCTCTGTAAACTAATCTGGACAGAAGCTGAAACAGCGAAACATGATATGCACATTATTTGTAATATTTCGTTTTAGAATCAATGAAAGCAAACTCACAAGCAAAGCAAACTCACCAGTAGAGCGAATAAATCCGCACACATAAGCATATAAAACACATTGTGCCATCCGCCCCACTGAGACACTAAACCTGCTAATAACGGACCAACTGCAGCCCCAATACTACCAGTTCCATCGATAATGGCAGTCACTGTAGCTAAAGCTTTTGAATTTTCTCCTAAACTAGGATGAGTTCCCAGTTCGGCCGACACAGCAGTCGTTATTAATGCATAGGGACCATTCACTAAAAGCCCTCCTATCAGCAGTAATATTATATTGACGCCTAGACTAGTATTTCCGATAGAGTCGTACATAAATAACTGAAATATATAAGGCACATATGTTAAAATATACAAATGATGTATACATTCAAATCTGCATTATGATATTGCATAGAATTCAGAAATAAGAACATTCTTTAAAGCAATGTGCTTCATTATTTAATGAATTTATAGTAATTTATATAAGCAATTATTTTTTTACAGCTCATTAATAATTAATCTAATAATTTTGTCATTTTTGTAACAAAATTCAGTCATTTGGCAAAATTCAATGTATTAAGAAAAAAATTGTACTCACCGCGGGAAATGCAAGTCCAAACATTGCGGCGCATGTTAACGCGCTCATGCCACTGTAATCAGAGATGATTCCAGCTGCTATAGCACCTATTATACCGCCCACATCAAACAGAGTCGACAGATCCGCACTCAGAGTTGCGTTGTATGTAGCTGCAAGAAATTCTTATTGAGGCTAAAACGAGATTATATAATGAGATAGTAACAATAAGATTATTATTGTGAATACCTACTTGTAGCTGCGATGTACAATGGTAACCAGTAGAGGAATGTATAGCTAACAAGCTTTGCGAAAAATAGCGATAAGGAATATTCGATAACACCTGGTATCTTTATGGCTCCTATGAAGTCGATCGCGCTATTGTGAGATGTATTATGATCACGTCGGTGTCCAGATAGCATTGGGCTAGTTTCAGAGCGCTCATTTGCAACATTCTTTGAAACATATAAATTACATATGACTACTAATAGTATTTATATATGTTAGAGCATGATGAAAGCAGTTGTGATATTAATAAATGTTATAGTGACACATTGTTGTTCAAAATACATATCCTCATGTGGTTTAAAAATTACGAATAAATTTATCATATATATAACACATGCATTACGTTTATGTTATATTTTAAAGCTAAATAGCAGTGTTAACTGTAGGATGGCATGCACTTACGTCGGTAGTAAGTTGTTCACGGTAGACACAGCGATAGATGACACGCTAGGTAGAGTAGACGCTTATTTATTATGGAAGTGCAAACTATAATTCTACTAAAAATAATTAATCTTGATACTTGCATTATTTAAAAAAAACCTAGGAAAACTAAAAGAACTTTATATAAAATTGTAATTATAGTAAAGTATAGAGAACATGCTTATAATCAAATTACAAACATGCTATTACGTGTTAATAGGCAAATGTATTACACTACAAATTTTACACTTATTAAAATTAAAAAACATCTATTATGATAATAGACTAGTATTTGCTAAGTGAAAAAGCGTCAAAAAATATTTAGTAATTATGGCAAACTTACATCCTCGTTGACACTATGAGATTCGTAACCTCCGTCAAACGAGTCATCGTCCGAACTATTCGTTACAATTTTTCGGTATCCGAGGGAAGCGGGCGAGCTATATCCTAGGTCGATAGGATTTGGTATTAGGAACAGGAAGATCACGAATCCCATCAGTCCCATTACCACTCCAGGCACAATGAAACTCAAACTCCAATCGGACTCGACGTATGCCGCCGCGATTAAACTACCTAATATATTTCCTAAGGACGTATGAGAGTTCCATACTCCAAAGATCAAGCCACGCTTGCCTTTTCCAAACCAATTTCCCACAACAGTTACTACACCTGGCCATCCAGAAGTTTGAAAGATTCCGCCTAGTGCCTATGTACAAAAAAAAGGGAAAAATCTTTGTTAATATGCTTTATAATGGGTGCTTTCCATTTAATAACACAAATCGACGCAAGTTCTATTTTTCTTAGCATTTCGCGAGTAACAAAGACAGTACAATATTTGGATCAATTTGTATCATCAAATAGAAAGCATTTAATGTGTTATTGATATTTACCTGCACGAAAATAAAGTACCATAGATTGTGAATATTGTATGGTTTAGCGATTCCAAACAGGTAACATGATATGCCTGAGGCGAGCATACCAATGGAAAGGAAGTATCGCAGATTTACTCTCTCCGCTATGAATCCACTGTGTGAAAAGAAAAGATTAATATTATTGATAAAATTCCCTTGTGCCGTGTAATAAACTCATTTCAAGATATCCACCTGAAAAACATAGCCACTGCATATGCAAACAGAAATGCTGAATCCAGCATGCCAAGTAATGCTGGTGCATCTTCCGTATCTGTAAAAATAATGTAGCACGAATTATTTGCATATTCGAGTATTTGTTTCCTCCATACAGAAAAATATGTTAAGAAAAATAATTACCGTTTACTTTTTTCTCTTATAAATAAATATATATATAATTTTTCTCTTATAAATAATAATCTTTAACAAAAAAATATTTTTGATAGATAATAGTCTCAAAATATATTTTTTTACAAATGTTATAGAAAACTCATTATCATGTATTTAAAACAACAATCTTTCTTTTTAAAAACATTACAAAATTTTATCGAAAAAGCGATTTTATACAGAAAGCAAATTGAATTTTAATATAATCTTGATTGAAGTAAATATTTAATTTATTAGGCTTCAAAACATATTTTGAATAAATTTGATGCTCGTGATAAACTTATGATAAATTTGCGAATACATGAATTTTTTAAATACTTCAAACAAGTAATTAATATTAGGTGTGGGATAAAGTTCGTGGCGTTTTTCCCGTTAGATGACATTAAAAAAACGCCACGAACTTTTTCTCACATCTAATATTTAAATATATATATTTAAGTAATATATAATAAATATATATATTTAAATATATATATTTTTCTATTATCCAATATTTCTCCTTACCAAATGGAGCCCAATCACACCAGGTATCTCGGTTACTAGCATTTACAAAAATATCCGCAGGTACTGGTAGATTGCTGCAATTGAGACTTAAAACATTCTTTACTACAGATATCGGTTTCCGAGTCAAATGATAACAAGTATATGCTAGATACGTAAGTGCCAATATGCCTCCTTGGTGCCATGCTGTCCAATTGATACGACGATGCTCGCAGCAACCGTTGCACATACATCTTGTGCATTGCAAACCCCACGGTAGATCTCTCGTTGGTCCATTCATATTAATACTTTTTTGTAGTATTTAATAGTGTATTTTGTACTCTGATTATAGGATTCTTTTTGTGCAGAAGCAAGATAAAATAATCTTTTCGTCTTATCGTAATTGACGTAGTAAGTAAAATGCAACTGAATTTAAATAATATTTAGATTTCACAATAAAATATTAATTAGCTAAATAGACAAACACATAGAGATCTCTTGTGATCTCTGGATAAGTTATTCAAGTATGGTATTATTTCCACGATGTTTTGCATAATACTGATCATTTGTTCACAAATGTCCAAGATAAAGTATCAAACAAGGCCTAAACTAAATTTTAACAATGACACTTATGACAGTGGTAAATAAATGCAGCTGTCAATATAACCTAGAAACAGAACAAAGAGATCTGTAAAAAGTTTAAAGAGTGGTGATTACCAAGCGATTGAATATTACCTACATTTGAGAGTGATTCTGGAAGCAGATAAAAATTTTTGGTAAATGCAGTCCTACCTATTGTCTTTCTTCTCCCTCCTTTTTCTTCGAAATGCAATGTTTATACTAACATGAGATGACTATTGTACGTCAGCAACGCCCATGGACGCACTCCTGCATAGATGTGTTGAGCGAATGTCTATCGCGTCGATGCTAATTGCAACGTTTTTAAATACAATAATTGTTACATGATCCTTGAACAACGTTGTGTCACATTAAGATAAACATATCGCACGATTGCGTTGTGCGACTCCATTTGACTCCATTGATGTGAGTCACGATCGATTTGAGGTTATGTCAAATATTCTCTGGTGAAAATTTTTCTCTGAATTTTTCATGTAATTTTTCAAAATTTTCTGAGTAATTTTATAATTTTTTAGGAAGTTGCTCAAATTTTTTTATACAAATTGAAATGCTTTTCAGAAATGCCTATAAAGTCTATATTTTTTTTAGAATTTTATATAATAAAATTTTATATAATTATATATACATATGAATTAAATATTCTAAAATTTCTCATTCTATAATTTCTAATAAATCTTATAAATCTGATAAAATCTGAAGAAATCTGAAGAAAGTATTTTTTCAGTAATTATAAAATAAACAATCTTAGAAATTTTAGAATATTTTTGAAAAAAATTATTCCAATATTATTCTAAAATTCTAATTTGTATAAAAATTCCGAACAAATTTTCATTAGAAATTTAAAAAACTAAAATTTTGTATGTACATTAATATAAGTGTATAATATTTATTTACATTATATACTCACATTACTATATTTTATGATTACAAAACAGCGTGACAGAAATTTCACAATTTGGACAATTTCAATTTGTATCACTATACAATGCCATGAGTGACCTTAAAGTGTATCCTTATTTTACAAATGATTTGTTTATAATAATATTTACTATCCAATTTACTATTTTTAAAACCTTAACATTATACAGAGAATTGTCTGTGTCTTTTCCAAGCGCCAGAGAAGCAGAAATTGTATATCAAGTACTTCGGGTCGATGAGGAACCACCGCGTAGTGATGCCACAAAGAAGCTTACATTAAATAATAATATTTTAGAAGTGTAAGCTTAAAATTGCATTAAATATTTGTAAATGTTATTTTACTAACATTTATCATTTTCTGTACAGGTCATTCAGTGGTAAGGAAGCAAAGAAAGTACGTGTGGCACTTACATCTTTTTTTGATAATCTACTACTAGTTACAGAAACCATCGAAAAATTTGGTCCACCTGAACCGACATATAGTTATTACGGAGCCAAAAATTAGCCAATTATATTTATCAGTTAATTTCAAATATACATGCGTTATGGAGCACACTCCTGCGCCTTATGGTCCCAGGGCTGTCTATGGATATGCCATGTACATCGGATCGAATATGTTATTCCTGTTGTACATGATATGGGCGATAATACCGGACAAGGTGCTGCATGATTATTTAGGCCTGATTTATTGGCCCTCCAAGTATTGGGCAGTTGCGATTCCTATATGGGCATTGACCGCTCTAACCACATTTGCATTTTTAATTTATCCTGCAATCAATATGTTGATAACTCCGGACATCGATGACATCCGAACTATTACAGACAAGTATGCTCTACAAAATGTCGAAACTACTCCAGGAGGAATACCAACTGTATCCGACATACCGATCACAGAAGTCTGTAGGAGATTATATTTGAGAAAAAAATAATCTATAAAAATCTTTACCAGTAATTATAATTTATTTTTTTTACATTGAGGTGGATGTACAGTTAGAAATAATAATTAAGAAACGCGTTATGCGAATCTAACAAATGAATGACAAATCTTTAAGCGTAGTCCCGGTAAAAAATTTTTCATGCAAAAATATGTATAAATATGTATAAATATGTATATGTACAGACATATTTCATATATAATTATACATGTTTATGAATATATTATGCGTGTTTGTGTATGTTTAGACATATTCATGCATAAAAAATTTTTTATTAGGATGTAAAAACACTTTATTTAAGAAATCTTTTAAGAAGCCAAATAATAAATGTTATAAATATAAATATAAATTGTAATTAAAATCTATAATTTTTCGAAACTTGTATTATGGGACCATTTCCAAAATAAACGACTTATTCTATTCTCTATAATATATTAAATATACAACATTGAGATCTATTGGCATTGAAGATTACTTAATTGGCATTAAGATCGACATCGTTTTTCTTATAACATAAAAATCAGTCATACATAATTAATGATACATATATATATATTTTTTTTTTTATTGTGTATATATATTTTATACAAGTATGTAATATTGTGTACATCACTGTAAGAGATGCGCCACGCTATACATTACATAATTCGATGCTTATTAGTATAGTCCATGGAATGAAAGTATTAAAATTAGATTTACACGATGATCTGATTTATAATGAGAAACTTAATTCTTGAAAACGACATATGTGAGTGGAATGACGCTGACGGAAACGACAATCCTTCCATATCCGATTTTCATATCGAGAATCCTCATAAAACGATAGTGAATCTGCGACAATTGTTAAAAGATAAAATCAGCAAAAACGAGATATTTTATAGCTTTGAAATTGTTTCCACGAGGAAATCCGATGTGTTTTACCGAAGGTCTGTATAACTAAAAGACATCAGGTAGAATTAGATCGAGCACTAGTATGACACAATGAGTCTTAGAATTAGAACATTAAGAATAAATATTTTTCTCGAAACTTTTGATATGGATTCGTGGTGGTATTTATTGAGGTTATAACTGTGCGTAATCCTAAATTTTCTTAAAACAATTAATATTAATATTTAAATTACGTGCTGCTCAAGAACACGAGTATCGAGCATTAAAACTCATAATATATATTAAAAATATATAT